>Ga0078972_1001461_pt1 | contig 88191 bp, 74 predicted proteins | sample YelNatPaOPGAMG01_FD_67568 | JGI IMG/M metagenome (GOLD analysis project Ga0078972, IMG submission 67568) | Hot spring thermophilic microbial communities from Obsidian Pool, Yellowstone National Park, USA - OP-RAMG-01 (SPADES assembly) (version 2) | ecosystem: Environmental > Aquatic > Thermal...
AGCTTTAGCATAAAAGTATGAGATGATTAAATGTCAAAAATAAAGTTTAGGTATCTTCCACATACCGCAGATATAAGGTTTGTTTCATATGGCGGCACATTTAAAGAAGCTTTTGAAAACGCAGTGCGTGCTCTACTCAACATAATGTTAGACACAAAAAGAATAAGCAGAGAAAATAGCAAAGTTGGAAGTATACTTATAAAGGAATCTGCAAGAACAAAAGAAGACTTAGTATGGTATACACTTCAGGATATACTCTCCAAAGTTGATGAAAAAGGCCTAAAGGCATTTGATTTTAAAATAACGAATCTAGACGAGGCTAAGCTTAAGCTTTCAGGCAAGCTTTTCTTTAAGAATGTGGATAAGGATTACTCTCTTTTGGAAGTTAAGGCAATAACTCCACACGACCTTAAGGTAGAAAAAGCAGAGAAGTGGCGCATACATGTTCTAGTTGATGTGTGAACTACCCCCTTACGATGAAGCTTCTTCTTACGAAAGGGGACTTCTCGCGAGCAGAGTTAAAAATGGGCCCGCGGAGATTTGAACTCCGGACCTCCCGATTGCCAAGCTTCTATCAGTCGGGCGCTCCAACCAGGCTAAGCTACGAGCCCTGCTTAAATTATTTACAAGCTTATTTTTATATTATTTCTCTAGATTTTTATAATTTTATCAACTACGTGCTTCTATCATCTTTTTAAATTTTTCAAAATCATCATACATTCTCTTTTTTATTTCTGGAAATCTAAGTGCTGCTGCTGGGTGGTATGTTATAAAGTAAGTAATACCTTCTTTTTTCACAGTTTTTCCATGGTTTTCATCAACATTCTCAACCCCTAAGGTTGCTTTTGAAGCTACGCTTCCAAGCAGTATAATAAACTTTGGCTTTATGATCTTGATTTGCTTTTCAAGAAAAGGCTTGCAAAGCTCTATCTCCTTAGCTGTCGGAACTCTATTAGCTGGTGGAAAGAACTGCACAGCGCTTGTTATATAAATCTCACTTCTTTTGATCTTGCTTTTCTTTAGGATCTCATCAAGTAGCTTTCCACTTCTTCCCACAAAAGGTCTTTGTTGCTTGTCCTCTTCATTGCCTGGTGCTTGCCCTATTAGCATAATCTTCGCGTTAAGTGGTCCTTCTCCTGGTACAAACCTTTTGCTTAAGTTCCAGCCCTTCAGATCGCTGAGCTTTCTATACTCTTTATTCAATTGTTCCATTGCTTCGTAGCGTTGTATATAATCATTTACTGCAGAGAGGAGAACTTTCATATCTTTGTAGTTAACCTCTTTAATTGCCTCTTCAAATGTAAGCCATTTATAGCCCTTATGCTCCCATGAAATTTTTACCTTACTATTTTCACCAACTTTTGCTATAAATATTGTAACTGTTTTAAGGATTTTTTCTTTGTTTTCGTAGAAAAAGTATTTGTTCACATACTTAAAATAAGGAATAAAGTTTACATCTAGCCCAGACTCTTCTTTTATCTCACGCTTTGCAGCACTATAGCTATCCTCATCCTTTTCTATATGCCCTTTTGGTATATCTAAGTCTCCCTTTGGAGAAATCAAAAAGAGGAATTTTACATTACCTCTTTCTATTTTATATATAATTGCCCCCGCTGAAAACTCAAACCTCATAAAAACTACCTAAATACTTTCTCATTTATACAATATGCACTTTCTAATTCGTTCATTTTAGTTGTATTATAGAAGTTTGGATTAAGAATGTTGTATAGGTAAGTAAACTTTGAATAGCCGCATTTTAGGTTAAGCGATCCAGCCGCTTCTGGCATTATAAAGTATTCACTTTCTATGTAATATTCACCATCAAATACATATGGTAATTCTTCAAAACCCATATAATATATAGTGCTGTTCGAATAAACCTGATATAAGTAAACGTTTATACCATTTTTATTCATAAACGTAGCGCTTCCTAATATGCTCATATTTGAAAGCAGCTCTTCCTCTGCTTTTATATTTGGTGCTGTTATAAGCACCGCTATTGGGTTTGTCTTATTAAAAGTCTGGTTAACAAATAGCAGTATATCAGATGTATTTGAAAATAGATAAGAAGCAGTAGCAAAGCCTGTCGTATTTACATTACTTGATATAAAATTTTCAAAAGCACTTCCATTCAATGCAGCATTTGCGTGCATTAGTGCTGGTGAAACATAGATTGAATTTGCATAATCAGTTGTTAATAAGAAGTACAAAAGTGCATATATTATTGGAAGTATTAGTGGCAATAAGGCATGCCTGATCTTTCTTCTATCTATTCTTTTTTTAGAAGATTTTGGGACCTTTAGCTTGAAGAGCGGTGCGGCTAAAATTATTGCTATAATTGTTATGTAGAATATAAGCACGCCAGCAAAGCTATGTGCAAATGATGTGCTTTGATTTGGTCCTAGCCATAGCCATGTAAATCCAATAGTAGCCATCCTTATAAAATTGAGGATAAGCAGTAAGATAAAGCCTGATAAAACCCATAACACTTTAGCGCGTAATTTGCCATCTAGCCAATATGCAATTGGTATAAGAAACATAATAATTCCTATAAGTGCTCCTATGCCTGCACAGCTCTCTCCTATCCCAATAACATAACCGTTACCACTTATGCTTATTGGTGGCGTAAATGCAACGCTTTTGTCAAAAGCATGCATTACAAAATATACTATATATGCATTTATCTCAGCAAAGTTTTGATTGGTAAAGAATATAGGTGTTAAAAGTATCGGAGATGCAAAAAGCGCGAAGATCATTAGAGCCTTAAATTTGTTTAAATTCTCAAATCCAAAAGTAGTTATTGCTATGCTTGCTATAGCAAGAGGAAAAATGAGCATATCTAGCCTATAGCTCATAAACAAAAATGAGAAGGTATAGCGCAAATATGTAATGGTAAATAAGAATAAAATAAACAGAATAAACCCTACCAACAAGTCTAATTTCTTTACTTTCGGCTTAATCTTATTTTTAAAAATAAAAACGGAAAACAAAGGCAGCATAACAATAGGCACTATTATGTAAGTTGATGGATCCGTATCAAGTATGCTGTTTGGCGTAGCAAAGAATGAGTTTGCAAGCATTATTATAACAGAGAGAACAAATACAACAATATAGATTTTTTCCATACTATCGTCCTCAGTCGATATAGGCTTCATCACCTTTCAGCAGTTACTCTATTCTTCACAGGACAAACTAAATTGCAATCCTATATATATAAATCTAACTGAACCATGGAAAACGTAAAATATTGCATATCAAAAAGAGAGATTAAAGAGATTTAACAAACTAATGGTAAAGTAAATATCTACAATAAACTGCTTATCTTTTGATTCAAATAAGTTAAGTTTGTGTAGAATTATTCACCTCAATGATTAGCCTTGTTTTTTTCTTTTTCTTCCTTCCTAAGTAACTGTCCTATACCTTCTCCGTCTAGTGTTTTTATTCTATCCATTGCCTCAGAAATCGCACCTACTTTTTTCTTAACATAATATGCATATGCTGTTGGGAATAGGTCATTCAACTTCCACTCAGGTGTTTTTTCCATATTAATGTTTTTACCATTTTTTACCAAGCGCCAAATACTTACTCCATTACCTATAGTTTGTGAGCCAGATCTTGATATTTCCATTATAGTTGTATAAGCAAGAAATTCAGCCTCATCTACAGTTAAGCTTTTTCCTATTTTATCCAAATAATCTATGTACTGGTGTGTTGTCAAATTTAAAGAGCTAAACATAGAAGTCATGTCTCCAGCCATTTCTACCTGCGGTTGTGTAATCTCGATTTTAAGTACTCTATCCCCCTTATCTGCAGTTAACCTGACAACTGCAAGATTATCATTTATCTTGCCTGCTAGCAGGCACTCACATTCAAGGTCAATAGCTCTTATTTTCTTTTTTAAGCCATTCAATGCACTAAACATATCATTGTCCAAAGCTTCAGAATTCTCCTTTAGCAACATAACAAGCTGCCCTATATTTTTCGAGTCTCCCGAAAACCCCACAATTGTGTTTTTTCCTATTTGTACTATCTTTTCGTTTTTGAAACTAAATTCTTCACCACCTTCAATAATATACACAAGTCGCTTGTCTGCACTTAAAACTATTCCATCCTTCGCCTTTATCGCCAAGATGATGGTCAATGTATCCCTATTTTACTTTCTACTTATAATTATTTATAAATATTGCTTCAGAAATTGGCTTTCGCTGTGATCAAGCCAGGAGAGGGAGTCGAACCCCCCTTTGCCGCTCTGCAGGCGGCCGCATAGCCGATCTGCCATCCTGGCAAAGCAATTACTTTTCTTTAAATAGCTTTTTATTCCTTATATATGTAAGGAAGGTATTTAACTTTTCAATTTTTAAATATAAATGTGATTTAAATGAGGGCGATAGAACCTATACCAAGTGAGTTTGTTTCTCAAACTGTATTCTATGATTACAAGGACCCTATAACACAGGCGATAAGTAAGGTCAAAGAGTATACAGCTGTCATCGTTAATAAAAATAATGATTATTATGGTATAGTAGATGACAGAACCATTGTAAGGAAGGGTGGACTTAAGCTTCATAAAAAGCAGTCGATAGGTAAGTTTGCAAAGAAAGTGCCCCTTCTTGACAGATCTATAACAATAGAAAAGGCTATACTATACTTTTACTATGAAGGGGTGAAGGCACTTCCTTACACAGAGGAAAATAAGATTATTGGTATAGTTAAGAGAACAGAGATACTCAAGGCTATCCTCTCGCTGCATCTTCTCTCAAAATATAGCGTTGAGAATGCAATGACCTCACCAGTTATAGGTATAGATGCTGATGCAAACATAGCGCAGGCTAAAGCGGCGATGGAGAAAAACAAGGTAAACAGGCTTGTTGTGATGAAGAATGGCTCACTATATGGTATTATATCATTTAGAGACATAGTAGAAATGTTTGCAAAAGCTACCGAGAGATCTCCACAAAGAAGAGACTATTTCTATACATTGAGTAATACTCCGGTGGGCAGCGTATGCCAAAAGAGTATACTTGCAATAGAGCAAGATAGCCCACTAGAGGAAGTGATAAGGGAGTTTGTTGAGCGAAACATTTCATCACTTGTTGTTACTAAATCTGATAAGCCTGTAGGCATTATAACGGTAAGGGATATTTTTGGGCTTATAGCATCTACTACAACTGAAGAAGAAAACAAGATAATAATCTCTGGCTTAGATGATTATACAAAGGAGTATGAGGAAGACATCAAGGCAGAGCTTAATGATATGGTAAATAAGATAAACAGGTTTAGCAAGATAAAAGTAGATTATGTCACAGTGAATGTAAAAAGATCGAAGCTAAGAAATTATGAGATTCATGGCAAAGTTGTATTAAAGAAAGGTGGCTCTGTCGCGGCACTTTCCACAGGTTATTCATTAAGCAGTGTATTAAAAGATCTGGTTGAAAAACTATACAATGAAGTAAAGGAGAAGAAGGAGCTTGTTGTTACCAAGTTCAAAGGTAACAATATAGTGATCACATGAAAGCGCAATCAAGCTTTGAGCTCCTAATAACCCTTTCGTTTGGCTTAGCTGTTTTGCTCCCAATAGTTGTCATAGCGTTTATGCAGATAGCAAGCTCAAGCTCATCGCTCTCAGCAATAGAGTCACAGCAAGCCGCTTCTAAAATTGCAAGTGTTGCATCATTTGTTGGAAGTGAAGGCCCGCCAGCAAAACAAGTTATACAAATCCAGGTGCCACCAGGAGTTCAATACATTTATGTTGGCTCACAGAGCGGTGCACCAGGTCATCTGATTATATTCATGGTGAGATCATCCACTGGCTATAGTTCTGTAACCGCATATACGCCTGTAAATGTGAGCGGCAACCTTGGTGGTATAAGTGCTACAGGTACATACCTTGTAAATATAACAGCTTTGGGCTCATGCCCCACATCACCTAATATACCTTGCGTTTATATAACACCATTAACATGATTATGTTAAGTGTTTGAATGAAGCTTCAGCTTTCGCTTGAATTTCTTATTGTATTCTCTTTTGTGCTACTTGTCTTTATCTTCATGTTTGCATTGATCTCTAGCGAAAGAAGCCTTGGGCTAAGCGACCAGACATTTACCCAGCTTCAGCTCCAAGCACAGAGCATAGCAAGTGCAATGGATTCTGCTTTGCAAGCTGGTAACGGCTATACTGGCAGTTTGGCTGTTACAAATCTAATAGGCTTAATACCATACAATGTAACGATAACAAAGAATGGAATGGTAATATTACAGGCTAAGGTGGGAAAGCAGATTATCAAAGCTATAGCATACAGCATGGCAAAAAATGTAGTTTCAAATCCAAGCTATTTGGTAAGTGGCACTTCAAACCAGTATCTAATACCAGTCGCAAACGGCACAATATATTTGCAGAACTCATTCGGCAAGGTTTGCATAGATTATCAATGTGCTACACAGAGCAATCAAGCAGAGTATATATCACTTTCAAGCCAGAACGTTTATGCAGCGCAGTTCAATGGCGCAGGTGCAAATGTCACTATCAAGTCATCACATCCGTTGCTTACTGGCACTCAAGCAACAATGGCTGTTTGGGCGTATTGGAATTCAGGTCAGCACATTGTTGGAAGTTGCTGCGGGAGCAGACAAGAAATTTTAGGCGCAGATTCGGCTCCAGGATACGAAATAAACCCTATAATAGCATTTAATGATAGTGGTACAAATGAAGCTGAAACATGGGTCTGCACAACAAGCAGCTGTTGGCCAGAGGCAAAAAGTCAGGCAAATTCTATTACTCCTGGCAAATGGTACTTTTTAGTAAGCAGATATAATGGCTCTTCGCTTAGTTTGTGGATAAACGGCGTACAAGTAGCAAGTACTGGAGTAAGTGGCAATCTTGCGCTTCAGGGAAATGGAAACTATGCATATATAGCGAGCAGATCAAATACTGGCAGTTACTTCAATGGAAAAGTTGCTAATGCACAACTTTATAATTCATCTCTTTCAGCAAATCAGATTCAGCAGCTTTACCAAGAAGGCATAGCCGGCTTGCCAATTCCTAATGCAGGCCTTGTCGGCTGGTGGCCATTAAACGGCAATGCAAACGATTATAGCGGCAATGGCAACAACGGTGTAACAAATGGCCCAATTTTGTTTACTAGTGTATCTCAGTTCTTTGCAAAAGTGCTTAATGGAAATGGCAAGCCGCTTTCAAACACACTGGTAAGCTTTGCATCTTCCTACGGTCCTATGGTTCCTCAATCAAACTTCACAAACAAAAATGGTGTCGCTACATCTTTTCTTAATTTTAACAACGTGCCTGGAAAAGCTTTTGTAAAGGCTACAGCATACAACGGCAATTATACTGTAGCAAATAGCATTATTGCATGGTGGCCTCTAAACCTTGGCGTTGGTGGTATAGCATATAGCTCAAACTCAAACATAAATGGCTTCATGAAAAATTCCTTCTGGGATATGCCTAGCTACTATGCAACATTCAACACAAATTCCTCTTATATTAATCTACCTCAAGCATCGCCTAGCGCTAATTCTATATTGAGTGTTGCAGCTTGGTTTAAGACTGCAAGTGGCGGCGTTGTATTATGGAACGGCAACAAACTGCCGCCAAGCATAGCCAGCTGCTATTCACCAGTAATTTATGTAACGCCTCAGGGTTATCTTGCTGGTGGTGATTCTTCTTCTACAGGCTCCCTTGCATTTTCAACAAATTACTTTGTCGCAGATAACAAATGGCATTTTGTAGTTATAAATCAAACAACATCACAGCAAACCCTCTTTCTAGATGGTGTAATGATTGCAACAGCCTCTCTGACACCGCAAACATGCACACCTTCAAACTGGAGCATAGGTGCTGGTACGTGGAGTAACAACATAGCATATTTTAACGGCTCTATTGCCAACGTACAGCTTTATTCAAATTCACTTAATGTTGGCCAAGTAAGGCAGCTTTACCAAGAAGGCATTGCAGGCTTGCCAATTCCTAATGCAGGTCTTGTTGCATGGTATCCTCTTGATGGTGATGCAAACGACTATAGCGGCAATGGCAACAACGGGGCATTATATGGTAATCTTAATTTTCTTAAAAATAATCCAATCACGGAGAGCGGAAATTATTCAAATGTAACATTTGCAACTTTCAATCCTACGGGTTCTACAAGCTCTGCAGCCTATATCAATGTGCCCACAATAAATCCTATAAACTACACAAGCTTTTCCTATTTTGCTTGGATATATCCCACATCTAATGAGGGTTGTAGCAGGGTTATCGCTACGAATGCTGGAGATTCTGGTGCAATAGAGATTGCAACTGGCGGATCTACGCAGATAATGATAAACGGCTACAACACGGGTGGGTGGCTCAGCGTAAATTCATATTTTCCGCTTAATACATGGAACTTTGTCGGTGCAACATACAATGGCTCTACTTATAATGTATATCTGAATGGAAAGCTTGTCTGGTCAAAGAATGTGGGTACGCTTTTAGGGCATGCTACGCCAGGCAATCTTCAAATAGGTCTAACGACTGCTTACCCTATAGGCGGAAATCAATTTTTTGGTAAGATAGCAAATGTTCAGGTTTATTCAAGGGCATTGTCTTTATCTCAAATTACGCAGCTTTATAATGCCGGTGTTACGGGCTTACCAAATTCTACAGGCTTAGTTGCATGGTATCCACTTGATGGCAATGCAAACGACTATAGTGGCAATGGCAACAATGGCGTGCCGGCAAACGTTATATATACACAGCAACAGATAGTAAAGCCATCTTATCTTTATTCTTTCGGAAGCTATGGAATTAACTTCAATGGAAATAGCTATATCTACAATGCATCATATGCACCACTTAACCTTCAGCCCAACTATACAATTGTTGCTATGGTCTATTTGAATTCATATGCAGGCTCCCCATTCATTTACACCGAGGGTAATCCTCTAGTTGACTTTCAATTTGGTGTAACTACTGGTGGAAATCTATTTGCTGCCGCATGGAATGCTAAAACCACAAACAATTGGGTCTACACAGCCTCAAACCTGGTTGTTCCCCTAAGAAAATGGACATTTGTTGCACTTACTCTTAAAAATGGTGGCATAAACACAGGAACCGCCACGTTTTATGTTGGAACTCAGAACCAATCTCTTAGTTTTCAAGAAGAAAATTGTTCTGCTGCTCATTATCTCGGAATAGGTTTTAATGTCGGCTATCTTGGTGGCCAAGCTTTCCAAGGCTTAAATGGCTCTATAGCGAACCTTCAAATTTATAATAAAGCGCTTACGCCACAGCAGATAAATGAACTGTATAATAACATATATCCAGCATATGCAAGTACAGAAGTTAGTATGGGTGTTTTGCCATGAGGCTACAGTTTTGGTCATTTGACATTATATTTGCAATGGTAATATTTGGATTTGCAATAACCATACTTGCATTTGTATGGTATAGTATAAACAATCAGTTCGCACTTTCATATGGTTATGGTGTTGGCTCTATGCAAATGCAGGCCCAAGCCCTTGCCAATAGGTTGTTATCGCCGGGATCACCAAGTTCATGGAGCTCGATTGTAAACCCTAGCAATCCAAGCACTTGGTCAAATATATCTATTGGTCTACTAGGAAGCAATGGTGAAGTTTCGCTCGAGAAGGTCGCTACATTGCAGAGTATGGCAAACTTAAATTATCAAGCAACAAAGCAAGCTGTTGGTGTTGGCTATGATTACTATATTGTGATAAATTATCAGAAAATAAATTTTGGAATTGGGCTAAGTCCATATGCAGCACATGCTATGAGTATTTATGTTGTAAATAAGCCTATAATAATAAACGGCATGCCAGCAACGATGCAGGTTATGGTTTGGACTAACACATCATTTGGTGTTGAGTAATGAAGGGTGTTATATTCACACTTGATGCACTCTTTGCCTTGATAGTGGCAATAGCTAGTATCTCTATTATGCTTTACTTTTTCTACACACCACAAGTCTCTTATTCATTCAGATATGGCGAAGCTGCTTCTATATTAAGCCAGTTGGAAAGCACAAATCTGGCTTACCTTGCACAAAGTAATAGGCTTGCAAACCAGATGCTTGCGCTATCAAATACCCAGGCAGCTTCTTGGCCAATGCTGCATTCCAACAATGCAAACAATGCCGGTGCAAATTTTGGACCTGCTTATCCTTTTGTATCATTTATTTTTACAGCCCCAAGCAACATACAGACAGGCATTGTTGCTGGCTATGGCAATATTTATTTTGGTTCAGGCTCTTCTCTATTTGCTATAAACGCAACAACAGGGCTTAAAGCGTGGTCTAAGAATGTGCAAACAAACGTTCAATCAACACCTGTAATTTATTATAATATGCTAGTATATGCTAATGCAACAAATATAACAGCACTTAACCCAGTGAACGGAAACTTAATATGGAGTGCAAATATAGTTGCAATAGCTGGTTCACAGGTTCAAATAACATCGCCTTTTATTATTAATGATAATAAGCTTATTTTTGGTGCTAGCAATTTTTACACTTATGCCTTATATCTAAGCAACGGCTCTAGTGCATGGTCTGTAAACATAGGTCAATCACCGACCTCCTTTGCCTCTACATCTGGTTCATTAACCTTTAAGACATCATCAAACTATATAGGTACAATTGTATTCTCAGGCAATGCAGCACAGCTTCTCTATCCTCTAAAAGCTTCAGCGAGCGTAAGTCCAATCGCTTCTTTGGGTAATATATTTTATTATGGTTCTTCAAGCAATGCAGGTGCAAGCTATCTAAATGGTACACAGCTTTTCAGCACATCAGCTGGTTCACAAGTAACCGGCGTTGATATATATAATAATATTGTTATTTATCAAGGCACAAAATCAATTCTAGCAACAACTCCAAGCGGTACGCAGCTTTGGAGCTGGCCAATGTCTTATGGCCCTGCTCCGATAAATGCCTCGCCTGTTGTTGGTGGTGGCATGGTATACGCTGTTTGGGCTGGCAATCTAACAGCTCAAAACTTAAAGAACGGAAGCATAATGTGGTATTATCAGCTTCCTCCCCCACTTACTTTTTCACCTTATCTAGCTATAGCATATGGCAAACTCTTTGCAATAACTGGCAACAAGGTTATTGCATTTGGCTCTTGCAACATACAAAATGCAAATGCAAACTCTTCTATTCTTTACACTATTGCTTCTCTATATGTAAATCGCCAAACGGGTTGTGCAGAAGAGCTTGCAAGCTCTATTTATCCAATGTACAACTATACCATCATGGTTTCTGGAAAGGGCATGAATACAAGCAGTGTTTTAAGTGCTACATATTATGGCAATACCTATGCATATATACGAAATCCGAGCCTAGATACTCCTTCTTATTCATGGTCTTTCTGGATTTATCCATATTCTTGGTCTCCAAACAACGGCATAATAGGCCAGAATAGTTTGGGTAATGGCTTTCCTTATATTTACCAATCCTCAAACATCTCTTCAAATCAGGTTCTCATTTTTACCAATAATGTTAGTGCCCAAAACTCAAGAGTTGGCACTACAATTAACTTAAATAGATGGTATCATATTGTTGCAGAATATAGCCAGCCATCAAATACACTTTACCTTTACGTTAATGGCACATTGGTTGGTTCAAAGAAGGAGGCTGCGCCAATAGCACATGGGGTTAGTCCGTTCTATATAGGTTATCTTCCTTTTGGTAGTTCCACATTCAATGGGCTCATTTCAAACGTGCAGATCTATAATACTGTTCTAAGCCCTCAGCAGGTTGGCTTATTATATCTAAGTGGTCCTAGCGGCTCTCCCATACTTAATGGCTTAATTGCGTGGTATCCAGAAGGCTGCGCATACGATGTTTATGCGCTAAACAATACTGGCTACATCGGAGCCTCATGCCAATCACTTCTTAGAAGCGCTCCGCTTCCACCAAAATTCTACAATGCGCATGTGGCTAGCAAGATAAGTGTGCCGATGCAGATTTATAATTGGTTCCTAAATTCATCTTATATATATAATGTGAGTGTTATTTCATGGCAATGATGAATAAAAAAAGAAGCAGGAAAGGATTCTTGATGACAGTATTGGTAGTGGTTCTTTTTACTCTCATGATCGCTGAACTGCTTATTTTTACTCTTCTAAACATAAGCTATAACAAAATACAGCAGAGCTCATTGCTTGTCTCATCATCTGTAAATTATGCATCTTCACTTATTTCTTCCTCGCAAGCCTTTGCAGCTGCTTCACTTTCAAAAGCTTTATCTGCTCTAACCAGCTATGAATATAATGCAAGTATGAGGAAAGGAAATTTTGTGGGCAATCTAAGCCAATACCTTTCTTACCTTATTGTTAACGGAACGCTTCCGAATGTAGCGCCAAATTCATTAGCTGCAAATGCATTGGCAATGTGGATGGGTAATGCAACATTTAAGGCGTATAATGCTTCTATAATCAACAATATCAAGCCTTCTCCACTAGCTTTAAGGATAAGCGAGTCTAAGCCCTTAATATATCAAACAAGCCCATATAATCTGTCTGTTTCATATGTAGAGAATGTTTCAATAGCAACTCCATCTGGCATACAAAACTACTCTATTCCAGTATCTGCTTCTATACCTCTTAATGGAACTTATGATCTTTTCTATGCTCAACAGGGCGTGCAAAGACCGATAAGGTTTTCTTCAATAAATAATCTCACAAGTGTTGTAGGAGGTGCTTATGCAACATATGGCAATTCTAGTAGCAATGCTTTCATATATGGTATTGTATTGCATGTACCTAGTGGTGTTACATGTACAAGCTTATCAAGTAATGTTCCATCTTGGGCAAATACAGCGCCGCTTAATAAATCAATTATATTAGCTACTCCAAACGCAAACTTAATTACAAATGCAACCTGCACAATTGCAAATAAGTTTGGCGGCTTAGTTACATATTCTATAAATAGTATAAGCTCACCACCAAACATTCCTTGGCTTCAGTATTCTAGTTCTACAAATATACTCAATTACATTCCAAACGGAACAAAGGTTCTTCTCTATGGGCCTGGAATGGACTTGCTAAATATAGAAGGTCTTAGAAACGCTATACAAAATGGCTCATATTTTGCATCACCATTTTTGCCATCCTATATTGATAGAGCAGGTGCAAACTTTCTAAGAAGTTCGCCTAATGGCATATTCACTTTTTCAGGTTCAAACCGCTATGCAGCGCAGTTCAACGGGCAGAACAGCTACATCAAGACAGGCACGAACAACATACCTACTGGCTCTCCTACTGTTTCGATAACTGCATGGGTAAATGTGCCGATCTACACGGCTAGTGGTTGCGGACAGGAGATGACTTTTGGATATGGTAACTTCTCGTCTGGTTGTAATGCAAACGGCGTTGGTTTAGGACTTAATGGAAATGGATATGTTTCTTTCGCAAGCTGCGGTAATGATTACGTTTCGCCATTCCAAGTAACGCGCAATACATGGACGTTCATTGCGGCTGTTTATACAAGTGGTGCAACAACAGTGACAGTATATGAAAACAATAATAGTGCAACAGGTTCTTTGTCCGGTAACAAACAAATATCCATCCAAACTCCTATTACCTCATGGATAGGTGCTTGGCCTAGCCCAAGTTGCCTTTTTGACGGTTCTATAGCAAACGTTCAAATTTATAATAAATCTCTTTCGCCGAGTCAGATTCAGCAGCTTTATCAAGAAGGCATCGAAGGTCTGCCATTGCCAAATGCGGGTCTTGTAGGCTGGTGGCCTCTAAATAGTAATGCAAATGACTACAGTGGTAATGGCAACAACGGCGTTGCAACTAATGTGAAATTTAATAATTTAATGAACTATACAAGAGATTCTATATACATTGTGCCTACGCCTAATACATTGCCTATTCCTGGCACATTGTCGTGCATAAGTGGCAAGAATTGCAACTCTGCGCTATATATAAGCAGGTTGCCGCTTGAAGTTGGCCCAAACTTTTATACAGCACAGTTTAACGGTCAGTGGTCTAGTGGGCCATATAACTCTAACAGCGTTATATTTGCTCCTTCAGAGCCGATTGCTGGTACAAATGTTATCTTTACAATGGCTATGTGGATTAAGCCCAGTTCCATTCAAGATTTTAGCCACTCATGGACTACTGCAACTTTCTCATTAAAGAGCTATCAGGCATTCGGGATACAAAACAGCTGTTTGCCAAATACTTGTCTTGTGTTGCATAGATGTACCAGTGCAGATGCAAGCAGCGGTGCACTACTACCTTATTCTATATTTAATAACAAATGGCACTTCATAGCAGTTTCCGTAAATCCACCTAATTACTATTGGTATCTAGATGGAGTAAGCTCTGCAAATACAAATGGAAATACATATACTAGCTCGCCTGGGGCTACAATAGGAACTCAATTCGCACAGTGCGATAGTAATGCCTTTAACGGCTCTATAGCAAATGTCCAACTCTATAATGCAGCTCTCTCGCCGAGCCAAATCCAGCAGCTTTATCAGGAAGGCGTATCAGGCTTGCCATATACTGCAAATCTTGTTGCATGGTGGCCATTAAACGGCAATGCAAATGACTATAGTGGCTTAGGCAATAATGGCACAGCTTATAACGTTTACTACACTCCTTTCTATGGTTCTTATCCTAATAATGGCTTGTCTACAATTACAGGTATAATAAATGAAAGGGAAGCTTTTAATCTTGTTGGCTAAATGCCGCTTATGCTCGCAAACATCGTTCCTATTACTGCGCCAACAACATAGAAAACGCCGAGTCCAACTAATATAAATATAGGCAGATATCTTAGCCCTCTTATTATAGAGCCTGTAGAAATTGCGGATACTATAAATGAACCAAAACCTGTTATTATTATAACAGCGGTGAGCGCAAAGCTCTCATACATGCCAATTGTTATCTTAGGTGGGCTAGGCCTTAAGAAAGATACTCCTGCAGTTGGCAAGCCGCCAGGGTTCTGTGCTAATATGCCTGCCCAGACTGTATCTGTTACTGTCATCATCTTTGTGGTAAGGGCATAAAGAGTTGGTGCACCTATTATAGCCGCAAAAGCAATAAAGATAGTATACATAAATAATTGGCCTGATACCTCTTTCTGGATCATCTGTTGATTTCTTATATCCTTTGCTACTTGGTTGAGCAAATCTGTCATTCCGCCTCCGTATTGTATTGCTTCGACAAGCATTCTTACAGTGTGCTTTAATTGAATTGATCTATATTTTTCTGCAAGTGCAAGGAGGGTGCTTTGTAATGTTGATCCAGCATAGAGAGCCTTGTTTACAAGCTTAACATCATCACTGAAATATTTAAACTCTGGTCTTGCTGCAAGAACCATGGCCTTATCGAGTGATATTCCACTTCTTACGTTTGCTGCGACTATCTGCAAATAGTCTGGAAGTATTGATTCAACGAATGTCTTTCTTTTCTCTATGCTAAATTCAAGGAGCATATAAAGCATTACCTCAAAGAGCACAGCACCTCCAATGCCGCCAAGCGCTGCAATGCCTACATTAAACTTAAGGAAAAAGAGAGAGTAAGATAATAGTATAAGAATAAGGAAGCCGCCAACTATTGCAATTCCTAGGAATTTGTTTACAGTCATCTTGAGCCCGGCAAGGTCAAGCTCTCTAGAAATAAATACGACAACATTCCTTGCCACAAGCTTCTCAAATGATATCATATGATCACATTGCAAATGTTGGTCTTGAAGACCTCATAATATTGAGGAATATAAGCTGCAGAAAGAATATTCCCACAAGTGTAAATATTAGCGTTGATTCGTCTATTGTAAATAAACTTATGAACGTTGTTAGAATAGCTGCTACCGCTATGCCCATACTAGGGAATATGACTCCAAAGAGCATGTAAAACATAGCAAGTGCATTAAGCCTCTGCCCGTATCTTCTAAGCTCTATTGTTCTTTCTTGCATAACTTCATCGATTACACCTTGCAGTGCTCCTACTATATCTGCACCAGCTTTAATACTTACAGATGCCTGCAGCATAAGGTTCTTGAATGTTTTTGACTGGCTTTTACTGCTTACCTCATCGATTGCCTGTTCTATCGGCATGCCAAGCTGTACCAGCTCTACAATCTTTGCAAACTCCCTGCTTGCCGCGCCATAACCTGTGCTCACAGTTGTCAAGGCATTAAACAGAGGCATGCCTGATCTCATTCCTATAACTAGGTCTCTAGCTGCAAAAAGTATACTCTTCTCTATCTCTTTGCCCTCATTTCTGCTTTTGTCTATAGGATAATTTACGAACTTATTGAAAAAGACTTCAAATATTGCTATGCCAAGTGCTAAAGATAAAATTGCACTAGTTGCATAGCTCATATAATAATGGATAAGCAAAACGAAGATAGCCACAACGAGCATCGCACTAACAATTATTGAATTTATGAGCATCTTTTTGATAAAGTCATAAGTGCTTTCCCTTATGCCTGCTTCTCTCAATGCCAGGTCAAGTCCTTTATGCTTAGCAGCTACGCTAGCAATGTACATTTGAAATTTTGAAATTTTTGCTTGCTGCTGTGTTTGCTGTGTTTGTGGCTGAGTCTGATATATGGGCTTTGACCTTATTTTAAAGAACAAGAACCTCTTTTGCTTAGTAAACCCGATAGGTTGCTGCGCCGTTATATTATCCTTTTTCTTTCCGAACATATAACCGCTACTTCAATTTTTTAATTACCTCATTTATCTTTTGGTTCCTCAGATCTATTAAAGACTTCTGAAATTCATCTGCTATGCTTATCTTTTCACTCTTTACCTTATCTCTTAATCCATAGACCTCATCTTTTATTATCTTTAGCTGTTCATCGCTAAAGACCTGCTCGTCTAAGCCCTCACTTATTTTTTCTAGCTCACTTATCTGGTCCTGCAAAGATAAAGTAGGTAGCACCAGCTTTTCACCCTTTATCCTCTCTGTCTCCCTCTTTATATTTTTCTCGAACTCCTTGCCGATTGATCCAATTACATTCTTTATCTCACTTGCTGCCTTTTCTACCGCTATACCTTCTTGGGGCGCTGTTACCTCTTTCTCTATGGGTTCTTTTATCTTTTCCTCCTTTGCCTCTACACCAACAAGACTCTGAATAGCCTCGCCGTAGTTATACTGCCTAATTTCAATCCTGTTTGCAATAACTTTATCTAAATCAAGCTCAACAACGCTATTATTTTTTCCCAATTTATCAACTTCTTCTATAATCTTTGGATCATCTACTTCTAAGTATTCCAATCCTTACACCTTTTTAAACATCTCACTTGAGTAAGGCATATCCTTGTTCACTATATCAAGTATGTTGCTCTTATCTTTGTAATAGTTTGCTATTATGTAGCCCGTTGCATCTACATCAAAAACCCTGTTTTTGACCATCCACTCTAATATCTTGCGCTTCTCTTCTATCTCTTCTAGCATTTCATTCCTTGTGTAGCCGCCATAAAGCATTATAGTGTCTGCAAGCCTTGCCATTTCTCCTATCTGCACAAAAGTATCTTGTCTTGAATTCCATCTCCACAGCACTGTTGCGTCTCCTGTTCTGTTTATCTCTGCAAATTCGAGTACTCTTCTTATGCCAAGCCTTCTGTGTCTGAAAAGGGTTACTATGCCTCCGATTGCATTAATCATAAGCTTTGGTATGTCAATAGGTGGGTTGGTCATTCTAACTATAGTGTCTTGTGTATCATCAGCATGTACTGTACCATATACAGCATGGCCTGTGTGTATTGCCTCGAAAAGGGTTTCAGCATCACTCTTCGTTCTAATTTCTCCAACAAGCATTATATCTGGTCTTTGTCTTAGCGCATTTATCATCAAATCGTATAGCTTTACTTCTCCTTTACCTTCTGGATTGGGCTGCCTTGTAACCATTGGTACCCAGTGTAAGAATTCAGGCAAGGTAAGCTCTCTTGTCTCTTCTACAGATACAATTCTTCTGTTTGGTGGCATAAAGATACTCATTGCGTTCAAAAAGCTTGTCTTTCCGCTAGCTGTTCCTCCAGAAATTAGCATGCTTACCTCATTCTGTATGCCAAGCCATGTTAGCGCAGCTAGGTAGCTAGAAACAGTGCCATTTGCAATAAGAGCAGGCATTGTCCAAGGGTTCTTTCCGAATTTTCTTATTGTTATTGTATTGCCCTTCTGTGATATAGGATAAAGTGTTGCATTGACTCTTGAACCGTCAGGGAGTTCAGCATCCATAAGTGGAGATAAGTTTGTTATCTGCCTGCCTACCCTTCTTCCTATCTGCTCTGCATCGTCATAGATTGTTTCTTCATTAGGTAGCATTAGATTTGTTTTGCACCAGCCATACTTTTTATGAAATACCCAGACCGGCTCTTTTGATGTGTTTACTGCAATTTCTTCTAGGTTATCGTCTGCGAGTGGTGCTTCTAAATCCCCGAGTCCAAGCATAATATTGATTATATAAGCGGTGAGTGCCTTCTTTACCTCGCTACTTGTACCCGGCAGGTATTTATCTATTATAACATCAGAAGCTTCGATATACTTATTTGTTAGCTCAGCGAGGTATTCTTTGTCTTCTATTCTTGTCGGATCTATTGGTACTAGCGAAAGAAGCTCTTGCCTTTCTGAGATAAGAAGTATTTTTGTAGCCTCGCCTATTCCCGGCATTGTCACCTCATAAATTGGTACAAAGTCTCCTTTATCAACTATCCTTACATTTACCTTCAACCCATGTGCATCAAGTTCATATGCATCATAAACTTTCTCATCCTCAGCCATACGCTCACTTTATAGCATTTCCTATATCTTCATCAGCCTTTGAAAGCTTATTATCTAATTGATCTATCTCTTTGCTCACTTTTTCCGTTCTTTCATCAAGCTCTTCTGTTTTCTTGGTACTTGTAACTATGTCTTCTTTTGAAAGCGCCTCTATCGCCTTAGCCTCTTCTATTATTTTATTGAGCTCCTCTGTTAATGGACCTTTTGCCTTGTTTACCTCTTCTATAGTGTTTTGTGCGTTTCTAAGAAGTTCATCTATCTTAGTAATATCTCCAATATCTTTTTTCAGCTCTTCTATCTTGTATTTTAAATCAGTATAGCTTTTTTCTATAATATTTACATATCTCTCTATCTCTTCTCTGTCCTTAGAGACTTGATCTGTAGCCTTCTTTCCTAGCTCCTCAAGCTCTTTTCCGAGTTTAAGTGCGCTTCTCTTATACTCATTGCTCTTCATTTTACTCTCGTTTAATTCTTTTTCGTTTGCAGAAATCATATCATCTATTGCATTTATCTCAGCTCTTATCCCTTCTGCAAGCTTCTTTTCGCTTTCCTCAAGTTGCTGTAGTGCCTTTTTCCTGTTAGCTTCTTCTTCTTCAAGCAGCTTGCGCATCAGCTCCATCTTGCTATGCATGTCTTCTATAAGCCTTTCAGCATTTGCTGTATTCAGTTGAAAATGCTCTATTGCTTGGGCCCTTTCTCTAAGCCCATTGATCTCTTTGTTTAGCCTTTCAGCTATATTATCAATTTCTTTTTTCCTCTCTTTAACTTCATTGTATTTCTTTTCAGCAATATTTGCTATCTTATATAGCTCATCCAGGCTTTCTTTCATCGGTCCTATCTTCTTTTTAAGCAGCTCATTCCCTGCTGATACAAACTTACTTAGACTCTCAACTTTTTCGTTTAGCTGGTTTAGCATTGTTAGCTTTGCTGTTGCCTCGTTTATTATATTTTCCTTCTTGATCTCTATCTTGTGCTGAACCTCAGTCAGGCCCTCTTTTGTTATCGCAAGAGGTGCTACATACATCTTTCCTGCTCTATAGCTTATCTTAACAATGTTTGATTTTTCCAGTATGTTGCACCACTCTTCTATAAGGGTTTCGCTCACACCCAGAGCTTTAGCCAATACAGAAGCCTCTGTCTCACCATGAGCCTTTAGGTACTCTACCAGGGCATCTATACTGGTTTTTGTTATCTCCTCAGCCATATAAACACTATCATTTTAGCAATTAAATTTAATATTATTAACCTTTTTCACTTTTTCATATGCCTGAGTAAGAAGTTACCCAATTCATCGCCTATCGCAACCTCGGGCATAACAATATAATTTATTCCAACCCTTTTCATCTTTGCCAGCTCATCGACTCTTTTTATCCTTGAAGCTATCCTTATCTTATTGTTTATTCTTTTTGCAGTTAAAGCCGCAAGCGTATTCTTCACTATATCATCATTTAGCAAAAGCAATGCAGCAGCACTTTTAATATTTGCATTCTCAAGCGCTTCTATATTCAATGGGTCCCCCTTTACAGCAAGCACCCCTTCTTTAATAAGCATTTCAATATTTTTCTGCGATGGATCTAAAACAACAAAACCTAGTTTATTCTTTTTAAATTCATCAACCAAATAGCTTGCTATTTTGTTAGCTGGGGTTATTATAAAGTGGCCTTTAAGCCTTTTAACTCTGCTCATTACGACCTTTTCCCTTATATTTATTTTGCTCAGCATCTGGTAAAAGAAAGATGTAAGTAAAATGGTAAGGATAAGGCTCCCTATTACACCAAAAACATTGCTCAAAAATGCAAGCGCATTCGGTTTATCAGCCAGAGAGAAATCGATAGGAAAGTCTGCACCTATAAACGTTAGCAGATTCCACAAGAGAGCAACCCACAAACTATAGCCGATACCCCAAACTATTAAGACTGATATTATGTATAATATAAATAATGCAAGCATAAGCACCTTATGAACAGTTCTAATCCTCATTTATGCACCCCTATGTGCTTTAGTAAAAATTCACCAATGCTTATTCCCGCAATATATTCTGGCAAGACACACATGTCAGCCCCAACTCTATACATTTTAGTCATATTTTCTTCTTTTGTGCTTCGCACAAGTGCTTTTATTTCCTTATTAAGTCTTTTTGCTTCTACAATCCCTATCAGATTCTTTGCATCATCCTGCTCTACAAATACAATGATCTTTGCTTTGTCTGCAGATGCAAGCTTTAGGATCTTCGGATTAGTAAAACTCCCTTCCACAATAGGTATATGCCTTTTGTGAAGCTCAACAACAATTTCTTCATTATTATCTATCACAACGATCTTGTGTTTTTTCTTAAGAGTATTTAACTTTCTTATAAGCCTTTCTGCGAGTGGATTATAACCACATATTATAATATGATCCCTCATCCTTCTTGCATGTGCCGCACTTATGTATTTCTCAAGATTTGCATATGAAATTATATCAATTACCGCCGCTATTACGAAGCTTATTATAAGTAACTTGCCTATATTATCAATAATTACTATGCTCAAAATTATAGCAAGTTTTTGAGGAGGTAATAAGAGTGAAAGTTGTGCAAGATCCCATGTCGATGCGCTATTAGATGCATCAAAGAAAGTATCTATAATATAATATGCATCAAGATATATGTTATGGGTTATGTAAAGAAGAGCAATAAGAGAAAAAATTATTATGATTAGTGAAATTATCGTAGCTGAAATTATTACATTGCCTGATTTTTCGGTTAGCTCGGCCATCTAAAGCCCTCTAAAGCCCCTTTATTATCTCATTGAAGAGCTCGTCGCTCGCTGATTTGTTTGGCGTTGCTACAAAGTTTGCACCAGCATCGGTAAGCTTGGTTTCAAAGAGGTCGTCATTCGCTCTTGTTGCAATTATAATGTTTTCATTTAGGCTCTTTGCTGTGATTGTGGCAAACAGATTTTTAGCATCGTCATCCATTGCTATAGCTATAGCTTTTGCATCAGCTATACCGGCTTCCTTCAAAGCCTTTGATGTTGTTGCGTCGCCCTCAACTACAGGTATGCCCCTATCTCTGAGAAGCTCTGCCTTCTTATGGTCTATCTCTATAACTACAACATTCACTTTGTGCTCTAATAGAATATCGACTATGCGCTCTCCAACAATACCATAACCACACACAATTACATGCTCTTTGTACCCTTCCATAAAATCACTAATAGCTCCAGCCAGATTCGAACTGGCGTCAACGGGTCCAGAGCCCGTTATCCTTGACCGCTAGACGATGGAGCTAACAAATATCTATAAATATCTATATATTTAAACTTTAATAGCTTTTTAATTTTTAATTCACCTTTTCATTGAAGGGCAAAATATAAGTTTATTCAATTATTAAAAGCGGTTTTATGCACTACTACATTAGGACAAATATTGTATTCAAGCAGGAGATAAAAGAGCTAATTATAGCTGATCTAGTGCTAACATTGGCATTTTCGCTCGTTATGGTAGGTGGCATAGGCGGCTTGGCATATTCCTTTGGTGTTTTCCTTTATTTCTTTCCTATCTCCTTTATTGCTGTATCTCTATCCTTTATACTTCATGAGATGATGCATAAATTCACTGCAGAGAAATACGGCGCTATAGCTGGCTTTAGGACTTCACCTTACGGGCTTGCAATAACTCTTCTTACAAGCTTTTTCGGGTTTCTTTTCGGCATACCAGGTGCAACAATGATATATACAAATTCATTTACACGTAGAGAAGATGGAATTGTTTCTCTTGCAGGGCCGCTGACAAACTTCACAATATTTATTTTTTCTCTAATAATAGGTGTTATCTTCTTTCCACACTTCTTGTCGAATGTACTGCTCACATTTTCCACAAATACTGTATATAAACTATCATTCGTGCAAAACATGTTGAACATGATTCTTTTCATAAGCATTGTGGTTGCATTCTTTAACATGCTCCCTATCTTTCCATTAGATGGCAGCAAGATTTTGAGGTGGAGCAAGCCTATCTACTTTACAACGCTCCTAGCAACATTCATCTTCTTCCTACTTGTTATTCCAATAATTTCTTTTATAATATGGCTTTTCTTCATGCTGCTAATAGCTTATATCTTCTCAACCTTTTATCGCGGCATATTTTAAAAGAATATATATAAATTTGCTTGCTAATATTATTAGATTGCTGTGGTGGTATGGCTAATGGTATAGAGCTTACTGTTGCAGATGCGCTAGTAACAGATTCAGGCAGAGGTATAGCTAGAATAGACTCTAAATCTAGGAAGCTTCTTGATGTTGTTTCTGGCGATATAATAGAGATAAAAGGAAAGATAAAATCTACAGCGGCTGTTGTCTGGCAAGCACATCCTAGCGATGAAGGTCTTGGCTTTATAAGAATCGATGGTTATATAAGGCAGAATGTTGGTGTTGGTATTGGTGATAAAGTCTTTGTATCAAAGGCAGATGTTAAAGATGCAGAGCGCATTGTTTTAGCGCCACCGCCAGGGCAGAAGATGCCGTTATCGCCTGATTTTGCGGAATATGCTAAAAGAAAGTGGGAAGGCAAGCCTATGTCAAAAGGGGATGTAGTCCCAATACCTATGTTTGGTATTGTATTCAATTTCCTTGTTGTGCAAGTAGTTCCACATGGAATAGTAAGGGTAACAAAAGAAACCGATCTAATTGTTAAGGAGGAGCCTGTCTCTGAGTCGCTCGTAAGAATAGGCGAGGTCCACTATGAAGATATTGGTGGACTTAAGAACGAGATACAAAAGATAAGAGAGATGGTAGAACTGCCAATAAGGTATCCTGAACTTTTTGAAAGGCTAGGCATAGAGCCACCTAAGGGTGTTCTTCTCTACGGACCGCCTGGCACAGGCAAAACACTTCTTGCAAAAGCAGTTGCAAATGAGAGTGATGCTAATTTCATATCTATCTCAGGACCAGAGCTTGTAAGTAAGTTTGTTGGTGAGAGCGAGGAAAAGCTTAGGATGATCTTTAAAGAAGCTAATGAGAAAGCACCTAGCATAATCTTCATGGATGAGATCGATGCGATAGCGCCTAAAAGAGAGGAAGCAACAAACGAGGTAGAGAGAAGAATGGTTTCACAGCTTCTTACACTAATGGATGGTATCTCAAAGAGAGGGCAGGTAATTGTGCTTGCAGCAACAAACAGGCCAGAAGCTATAGATCCTGCATTGAGAAGACCTGGCAGATTTGATAGAGAGATAGAGATAGGTGTTCCTGACAGAAACGCAAGAAAGGAAATTTTGCAGATTCACACAAGGAACATGCCTCTAGCAAAGGACGTTGACTTAGATGAGCTTGCAAATATAACGCATGGCTACACTGGTGCAGATCTTAGCGCCCTTGTTAGAGAGGCAGCAATGGCAACACTAAGATCTATACTTCCAAAGATAATAGACAAGCAGCATATACCTGCTGAAATTTTGAATGAGCTCCAGGTAACAAAGGAGCACTTCATGGAAGCGCTAAGGAATATACAGCCTAGTGCTTTGAGGGAAGTGTTTGTAGAAAGGCCGAATGTGCACTGGAGTGATATAGGTGGCTTAGATAAGGTAAAGGAGGAGCTTAAAGAAGCGGTGGAATTGCCGTTAAAGAAGCCTGAAGCTTTTGAGAAGATGGGTATAAGGCCCGTAAAAGGTGTTCTTCTTGTAGGACCACCAGGAGTTGGCAAAACACTCCTTGCAAAAGCTGTTGCAACAGAGAGAGAGTCAAACTTCATATCGATAAAAGGGCCAGAAGTTTTAAGCAAGTATGTGGGAGAGAGCGAAAAAACAGTAAGAGAGATCTTTAGGAAGGCGAGGCTTGCAGCGCCTTGCATTATATTCATAGATGAAATTGACTCGATAGCAAGTGCAAGGGGAAGTGAAGACGAATTTGATTCTGGTGTTTCTAGACGTGTTGTAGACACGCTTCTTACAGAGATGGATGGGCTCGCAGGCCTTAAGAATGTTGTTGTGCTTGCAGCAACAAACAGGCCAGAAGCTATAGATCCTGCACTTCTTAGGCCAGGAAGATTTGACAGAATAATTGAGATACCTATGCCTGATGCCGAAACAAGGCTAGCAATATTCAAGGTTCATACAAAAAACATGCCTCTTGACAAGAGCGTTAATCTTGAAGAGCTTGCAAATCAGACAGATGGCTATACAGGTGCTGAGATCGAGAACATTTGCAGAGAAGCGGGAATGAATGCAATAAGAGCTAACAGGGATTATGTAACCAGAGAGGACTTTCAGAAGGCTTTGCAGGAGGTTAAGCCTACAATACCAAAGGAGGTGACAGAGAGGATAAAGAGGTTCAAGGAAGAGCCAACAAGCATGTATAGGTAAGCATCAGGCTTTGCAATAGAATTAGCAATGCTTAATGATAAGATGGGTGATTTTTTGAAGATTGTTTATTCTGATAGGAAAACTGGAAAAACAGCACAGCGCGATGTGCCAAAGGAGAAGGAGGCACTTTTGATAGGTAAAAAGATGAAAGAGCAGATAGACGGCTCGATAATAGGATTAGACGGCTATAAGCTTGAAATAACTGGTCTTAGCGATCAAACAGGGGCTCCTTCTAGGATAGAGATAGAAGGTACAAGAAAGGCGTGGCCTCTCCTTAGCTCTGGTCCTGGAATAAGAAAGCCTAAAAAAGGTGAGCGAAGAAAAAGGATGGTAAGAGGCAATACAATAGCCCCAGATACTGTGCAGATAAACACCGTTATTGTGGAATATGGCTCTACTCCTGTTGAAGAGATCTTCAAATCGGCTAAGAAGGAAGGTGAATAGTTGGAGCTTTTGCAAAGTGAGCTTAATATAGGAACGCTAGGTCATGTAGACCATGGCAAAACTACACTAACCAAGGCAATAACAGGTGTTTTCACAGATAGGCATAGCGAGAGTATAAAAAGAAGCATGACAATAAAGCTGGGCTATGCTGATGCTGTGATAAGGAAGTGTGAAAATTGTGACGGTCCAGAGGCTTATACCACCAGCGAAAAATGTGCTAATTGCGGCGGCGAAGCAAAGCCTATAAGAAGAATTTCTATACTCGATGCGCCTGGACACGAAATGCTCATGGCCACAGCGATTGCAGGCTCAAGCATAATAGATGCTGTTTTATTTGTTATTGCTGCAACAGAGCCATGCCCTATGCCTCAGACAAAGGAGCACCTTATGATTATAAACATGCTAGGCATTAAGAATATAATAATAGTTCAGACAAAGGTTGATATTGTTGGAAAAGAGCGTGCAAAAGAGCATTACAAGGAGATAAAAAAGTTTGTGAAAGGAACGATAGCAGAGAATGCGCCGATAATACCTGTAATAGCAAGCAAGAATATTAACATAGATGTGCTTCTAAAGGCTATAAGCGAGATAAAGATACCTGAGAGAGATCTTAATGCTGATCCGCTAATGTATGTTGCAAGATCTTTTGATGTTAATAAGCCCGGTACTGATATAAATGCATTACTTGGCGGTGTGGTTGGTGGGTCTCTTATAAGAGGTAAGTTTAAGAAAGGAGACAAGATAGAGATAAGACCGGGAATAAACATAAGCAAGGACAAAAAGAAAGAAGAGTATAAGCCTATAATAACAACAATAAGGTCGATTTCAACGAGCATGGGCGAGATAGAAGAGGCTCTGCCAGGTGGCTTAATAGCACTTGGCACAGGGATTGATCCATCGTTTACAAAGGCAGATAACCTAGTTGGAAATGTTGTTGGATTAGTAAATAAGCTCCCCCCACAGACAAATGAGCTTAACTTAGAATATCACCTGATAGAAAGAGATGATGTTCCAAAGCAAGCTTTAAAGGAGAACGAACCAATAATATTGGGTATAGGCACAGCAACAGCAATAGGTTTCATAAAATCTGTTAAGAAGAATAAGATTTATGTTTTGCTGAAGCATCCAGCATGCGTTGATAAAAATATAAAGATACCAATCCTTAGAAATATCTCACAGCGTTGGAGGCTTACAGGATATGCTGTTCCTGTCTAAATAAAAAATAAAAATAAAAGGCTAGTGTTTGGTTTAGTGGGGAAAAGGCCTGCTTTGGGGGGAAGCAGGCCTAGGTAGTTTACTGTGGAGGTGATACAATTAGCGTATTGATCGCCTTGCCAGCATCATATTTATAATAAACCTTGTGGCCTAGCTGGTATCTATCCAGAAGGCCCAGCATATGAAGTCTATTAAGCCTCGCGCAGGCTGCATTTCTTCCTTTATAATGCATAAACTCTTTTACCTCATCTGCGCAGGCCATACCCTTTGTTTGTACAAATTCAATTATTTTAGCGTCTGTATCAGATAATGGCACCTCTTTAGGCTTTTCTAGTTTTGCTGGTCCTTCATCAAGCTCATCTAACCTTTCACTAAGCTCCTTTATCTTCTCTGTGATACTGGCAAGGATTCTGTTTGTTCTCTCCCTCTCAGCCACCATATATTTGATAAGTTCTTGAGCATCATCAGGATAAGCATTATCGCTGCTGTTAAGCCTGCTTATCTCTTTCTTAAGTCTTTCAAGCTCCTCCTCGATTTCTTTTTTATCCACAGCCACACCTTTTCATGATCCTTCTATGATGCATGCACAAACCATGCATGAAAGAATCATGATAGAATCACATATACTTGTAATGATTAAGATATTTAAATATTTTGCTACTTTATATAACTTCCACTTAACAGAAAGAGAATAGAATTAATTGCTTAGCGTATCTGACTTGCTTCTCAAATCTTTATATATTTGTACGAAAAATATATTAAGGATTGCATATGCAGCAGCTTCTTATACCGAGGAAGAGGGCTGAGCAGCTCAAGGCTCATTTAGCCGAGCTTAGCAAAAGACTAAAGTGCAAAATAAGAATAGAAGATGAGAACGAGATAATTATAGATGGCGAGCCGTACGATGAATACAATGCTAGAAATGTGATCACAGCATTTGGGAGGGGCTTTGATCTCAATAATGCATATAAGCTTCTCTCAGAAAATTATTTCTTTAAGTCAATAAATCTAAAAGAAATCTTTAAGAGTAAAGATAGGATAATAATGATAGAAGGTAGGGTAATAGGAAAAGAGGGAAAGAGCAAAAAATATATAGAAGAGGTAAGCGGTGCACAGCTGAGCATATTCGGCGGAACGATAAGCATAATAGGAACAAACGAAGAAATTGCAATAGCAGAATCTGCAATAAATGTGCTAATAGATGGCGGCACGCATAAAAAGGCGTATAGGGTTATGGAAGCTACTAGAAAGAGGCTTGGTGTTTATTGATGGAGAGCATAGCCGATGAGCTTTTTAAGGAGTTTAAGGAAAATTCGATAGCAGAATTCTTCAGGAAAAATAGGCAGATGCTGGGCTATGCGGGTAAGGTTAGATCACTAACAACAATAGTTCATGAGTATGTTACTAACTCGCTCGATGCTGCTGAAGAAGCACACATACTTCCTGAAATAAGGGTGGAAGTAAAGGAGATAGGAGAAGATAAATATAGTGTTCTTGTAAGGGATAATGGTCCTGGCATACCAAAAAATATCGTGGGTAAGGCTCTCGCTTCAATACTTGCCGGAACAAAGTTCCATAGATATATGCAGCAGAGAGGCCAGCAGGGCATAGGTGCATCTGGCTGCACTCTTTTTGCCCAGATAACAACAGGCAAGCCGGTGCATGTAAGGTCTTCGACAGGAAGGGAGTCGTATGAATGTGATATCTCTATCGACATAAAGAGTAATAAGCCAGTAGTTTCAAATATGAAAGATGTAAGCCTTGAATTTAGGGGCTTAGAGGTATATGGTGAATTTGCGGATGTAAAATATGAAAATAGCGAGCATGGTGTTTTTGAATATATAAAAAGGACAGCGCTTGCTAATCCGCATGCAAGCATCTCTCTTCTTGATCCAACAGGAAAAGAATATACATTCCTGCGCTCAGTAAACACAATGCCCAAAAAGCCAAAGGTGGTAAAGCCTCACCCTCTCGGTCTTGAGCCTGGTGATCTTGTCGAGTTTGCACACAGAAGCGAAAGCAGGCGTATATCATCTTTTCTTATTGATACCTTCTCAAGGGTATCTGATACAAAGATAAATGAATTAAAGCAGCTTGTAAACTTTGATCTCTCAAAAAACCCAAAAGAGCTCACATGGCAGGAAGCAGAGGAGCTGATAAAGGCATTTAAGTCTATGAAATGGGTTGCGCCAGAGTTTGATTCTGTATCGCCGATAGGTGAAAAATACCTGGAGCTTGCTATGAAAAATATCATAAATCCTGAGTTTATCTCTGTTGTGGAAAGAAAGCCAAAGGTATTTAGAGGAGGTATTCCTTTTGTAGTCGAAGCAGCTATTGCATATGGAGGCGGTGCTGGAAGAAAGAATGGCGAAGGTGAAGAAGCTGGCGGCAATATTATAAGGTTTGCAAATAAGGTACCTTTACTGTTTGATAGCTCAACATGTGCTATAACATATGCTGTTAGGAGCATAGACTGGAAGAGATATGGTATTAAAGACTTTGAACAAGAACCTGTAAGTGTTCTTGTAAACGTTTCTTCAGTTTTTGTTCCTTATTCTGGCGTTGGCAAGCAGGCGATAGCACAAGAAGATACAATTATAGATGAGATAAAGCTAGCGGTAATGGATGCCGCGAGAAATATTCAGCGCTACATAAGCAATGTAAGGAGCAGAAGCCTTGCAGAATCAAAATACAAAACCATAATGCGTTATATAACGCAGCTTTCAGGTGACCTTTCTGAGCTTACCGGGCATAAGCAAGAAATTTTAGAGGAGAAACTTAAGAAGCTTGTTGATACAAAGTACAAAAAGCTTTTCGAAACAGATGAACAATCTACCAGCACAAAAGATGAAGAGCAAGAAGCGAGCGGGGATGAAAGCAAAGAGGAAAGCTAATTATATTATAAGCTGGTCAAGATGCTCTGTATCTATTAACTTTATCAGCCCATTTGCTATAGCTACCTTAAGGGCTTCACTTTCATCTCCGAAAGAGCTATAGAGTGTTTCAATAAACTTGAGCCTTCTTTCTTCGTCGAAGAACACAATAAATTTCTTTGTATCGCCACCAATCCATATCTTGCTCCTTTTACCTGTTTCGGCGTATATAAATATCTGTGCCTCAACACCACTCTTTGTTATATCTATATCTGCATCCTGTGCTGCGCCTAGATCTGGCGTAAATGATATGCCCGCCGTTACAAAATAATCTCTAAGCCTCCTAAACGTTGCCAAATACTCTATGCTATAGCCAGATTCATCAATCCATCTTTTTGGTGCGAAATAATCTTTTATATTTACAAGATCGCCTGAATTGACAAGCTTTGTTAATATTATATTGACATTCTGAAGCGTTATAGATATGGGCATGTTGTTATACCTTAAGTTTGATGTTATACCACTCTTTATCTCCTCTGGCAAGAGTGGCATGTACTTCCAATGGTAATGCATGTTTATTTTATCAAAAAGGTCCAATATCTCCTTCTTTGGCACTACAACGCGTGTCTTCTTAGAATGTGGAATTTCAGGTATGTCTATATAATATTCATCTCTATTTGGTGCTTTGAGGACAAGATTCAAAACAATGACTATTGCTATTACAATAGCAAACTCTATGTAATAGACAGGAATATGAAATATCTCTTTTGTGTACTGTGTTACGTATGTATACTTGCTATTAAATATGTTGATCTCAAATGTTTGCGTGCCATAGCCTATAACACTACCCTTTGGTAGCTTGTATACTATCTTGCTATTATTTGTTACCCCGCTTGTAAGGTAGCTGTTGTCTAGGCTTATCGAGTATGTCGAATCTGCTATCGGCATGCCAAGGCTCGATAAACTAAACACAAATGTTCCATTCTTGAAATTCAAATCTATTGGGTTTATCTCTATTCCTGCAAGCTCAAATAATGAAGCTGCATAAGGCTTATTGTTGAAGTCTCTAAGTATTGCTATATAATAGCCACTCCGCATGCCAAATGACTCATATTTGATTATGTTGATTCCTGTAGAGGTATTAAAGAAGCCAATAGGTATAGAGGTAACATAGCTCATGTTGCCCGTATAAAGATCAATATGTGGTATAACGAGTTTTTTTGTTGGTGAGTTTATGTTCATACCTATTACAATAGGTACTGTTTGGGTTTCTGCTATAGGTGAAGGTATGCTAAGGCTTCCATTAAGCTCAGCGTGTATATTGAACCTCTTATATGTTATAGAGTAATTTGTTGAATTGCTGAAGACTACATTTATCAAAGGGTAGGTATAGTTTATTCTACCAATATTGCTATAATTCATGAACTTCTGGAGCGCAAATATGCCAAGCGAGCCGCTTGTTGGATTACTAAGTGTATAGTTGCCATATGCTATCTCTGGTATCCAGAACCTGCTATAAAGCGCAAATGCTATATCACTGGCCATGTAACTAGCATTAGGCCATGCACTTGTTGGCTGGTTTGAAAATGCTATAAGTGTTCCATTTAGCACATTTACATAGCTTATATTACCATACCTGTTTGCAAGTGAAAATGTTGGGTTACTAAAATAAAATAAATTAGAGCTTGTTGAGGGCACACTCCAGTTTAGCCCATACTGGTTGAGCGCTTGTATACTCTGAGGGCTTGTCTTGAATATTATAGAGCCTGTTCCAATGCTTCTTGAAAAATTTTCACCTACATAAACTACTGTGTCGCCCTTTGAAAGAAGGGTTAGAAGCGTTGTATTTCCATTATAACCGCTATTTGGCATAAGGGTAATTGGAAGCAGGCCTGTTGCCAAGATAACAGTAGAATTTGGGGGTATTGAGCCTATCGCACCAATGTTTACCACATTGAATGTTGCATCATTAAGTAATGCATATCTCTGTAGGTAATATCTTAATGCTGTTGTAACCTCTTGGTCATTAAAGCAGCCTATGCACATAGCTGGGCTGCTTACATAATAAATATTCCTAACTGGATTGCTGGTATAAAAATTAACAGAGATTGTGGCGTTTATCACATTAGATGCGGTATAATTTAAAACAACAAAAGGAACAGCATATTGGTTATTTTCATAGCCCAAAACACCTTCTGTATATATGCTGAAGTTGAAATAAGGCTTACCATAGCTTATATATGCTGGCGTGGAGATTTTGAGCTGTGAGTGTACATATGCTGAGAGTTCAAATAAAAAAGCTGCTATTATTAATATGATTGCAATACTAATAATTAAGATCCTTGAAGCTTTCATAACATCCTTTCCATAATACTAGCTACTATATCTCTGTTTGCCCTTTCCTTTTAGCAATGTATTTATCCACAAGCTTTGCAACAAATCTAGATATACTATTTGTATTTTCATTTACTTTTTTAACAATCCTATATATTCTTACATTCCTGACTCTTTTGTTAATGCTTACATAGTATTTCATGCTTATCCCTTAAGCTCGATGTAGCCCAGAGAGACCATCTTGTTAAGTATCTGCTCCACCCTTGGCGAAGGTACCTTGTATATCTTTGCAAACTCGTCTATATCTATGGAGTTATTGTGGGATTCTATCCAGTCCTGTATCATAGCCATAAGTGATTCATCAGAGTATGTTTGCAATGCCTCAAGTTGCGCCTTAAGCTGCTTGTTCTCTTCGTTGAGCTGTGAGGTTTGTATTGTAAGATTTCTATTCGCTGCAGAGAGCTCAAGGTTAAGTCTTTTTAGTTCCCTATATTCTGTTAGCAATGCGTCGTATCTGTTAAATATCGTGCTATAGTTTTCTGAAAGACTGTTTAATACATCATCTATAGAAGAGTCAAGATATTGGTAGAACTTCTTTTCATCTATCTTGAAGTAATCAGAAATTATGGAAAGCACAGAGAGTAAATTCTTAAGTACAAACAGCCTCCTCATCCTTACGCTTGTATCTGGTGCTATCGAGTATATAACCTCTACCCCTGATTCGCTTATCTTGAACACAAAGAAGAGGAAAGGTTTCTTATGTATATCTCTACTTTCAACTCTTGCTATTACAAGCTTGTTTTCTTCTATCTTCGCTGTATAAGCGGGGAGCTGTGAAACTAGTGGTAGCAGATCATCTATCTTTCCATTAATTGTTCCTGCAAATACAACCTCCTCTACTTTTGGAGTTATTGCTTCTTCAGGCACTTAACCACTACTCTTATTTCTTTGTTAAGGTATAAATTTGTTTATCCTTGCTAGTTTCCTTAACTTTTGGCATATAGTTTAGAAGCGAGAGGAGGTAAAGAAAGAGAATAAGCAGAATGCCGATAAGCAGTGTGCTTAGCCTTGGTGAGACTATAAGGCCAAACACTAAAAAGAGGAAGCCCAGCACAAGGTAAAGTATCTGCCTTCTTACAAATCTACTCCTATATTTTAAGTATTTAGGATAACATTCTTTACAAACAATTAGCTTGTTACCCTGTTCATTCTTTGTTATGTTCCTCTTGAACCATCTTATTGCCTTTATAATATAATCTTCTTCTATCTCTCTACCCTGCCTTTCCTTGCCACAGATTATGCAATAGCCCCTTATCTAATCACCTACATCAAGTTCAACTACTCTGCCATAAGCTTCATTTATCTTTTCTTCATCAAGTGTATTCATTATATCTGTTATTTTTACATCATCAACCCCTATCCTTCTAAATATATTTATTATCTCTTCCCTTCTTAGGCCTGCTTTTTGTAAGAGTTCTGCAAATGCAACAGCATTTACATGCCTATGCCTTTTATCAAGCTCTGCCTCAAGCTTATCTATATTAAGCTCGCTTACTCCCAGAATGGTAAGGTTTCGCCTTAATTCAATTCTGTTTACAATAAATGTCTCTCCCATTTGATCAGCCTGCAAAGATCCTGGTTATAAGTGCATCCTCTACGCCAAGATATCTAAAGAATGAAATAATGCTTTCTTTGTCAACTCCATAGCTTAGAAGGAGTTTTGCAAAACTCCTTGAGTCTATAATCTTGTCTTGCGAATCGAGTATTTCAAAAAGCTTATCAATCGCTTCATTTGGCACATTAACATCAATAAGCCTGCTCTTTAAGCTTATCTTTTCGAAGTAATACTCGCTTGATATATTTGGATTCTTAAGCTCATCATTGGTAAGTATATCTTTAATAAGGAGTGTATATACATCAAGCGGTACTTCGCCTATAATCCTCTCAAGCAAGAATGTTTCTGGAAACTTTACAGATGTTTGGAACGACATGTCAACAGCAGCTTGTCCAACGCCAAATTTGCCTATTTCTCCCCTTATAAATGAAGAGAAGTTTAGTGAGTCTTGCAAGTAATCCATAAACCTCTCGAATTTTACCCTTAATATAATATTTGTGCCAACGTTTGAGAATATAGCTTCGTTAATGTCTGTAGGGTTTTGGGAAGCAACTATTAGTGCAAATTGGTACTTCCTGCCTTCCCTCACTATAGTTACAGCATCACTTCTCTCATCGCCAGCTATTTTCCAAGCCTCGTCAAGAACAACTATCGCCTTAATCCCTTTAGAGGCGCTCCATCCTTCTATCCTCATTCTTTCTTTTAATGATTGCAATATGAACAAAGCAGCAAGCGCCCTGAACGTTTCGTCAGGTAAGCCTGATAAATCGATATCTACAAGACCTGATGAGGCAAGCTTGCCTAGATCTAATGTGCTCTTTTTTGCAAAATAGTCTTCGCCTTCCCTTACGAATTGTCTAAGCCTATAAATCGCATTTTCAAGTTCTGCAGGATACTCGTATGTTCCTTCTTGCAGCTTCTCCTGTAGAAGTGCTATAACATTTGTTAAGGTTGGTGGCTCTTTGCTAGAGTCTGGAATCTCTGCTAGATTGAAACCTGCATTCACATAAGCCTGTTCTATCGCCTCTTGTGTGAGTCTTCTTTGCTCTGGGTAATCTCCAATATCTGTAAGTATCTCAAATGAGTTCATAATTTGCTTTACCCTGTCTAAAGGTTTTATCCCTATTAAATCCATTATATTAAGGTAATCTCCTTTTCCTAGAGATACAACAGTGCCTCCACTCTGCTTTACCCAGGCTTTATATTCTCCAGCCCAGTCTATTATTATCGCATTCGCATTCCATACATAGCTGGCCCTTATAAGGAACGTTTTAACAAGGAAGCTCTTTCCTGCTCCTGTTATACCTACAACAGCGATATGTGGGTTGGTAAGATTTGCAAATGTCCAGGTAAACGGAACATTAAATATCTTTGTAAGACCGAGAAATATCGCATTTGTTGGATCGTTTAGCAGATAATTGGCTGGCGGCTCTGGAGGTTTGCTTATGAATACTCTCTTTGCGAGTTCGTTGCTCATTATGTTTTGAATTTTTATTAGGCTCATAGCAACACTATTTCTGGTATGCAAATAAACTCATCAAATCTCTCATACTTATTGGAATAAAATAATTAAACTTAAAAAGATAATAAAGTTCTCTTCCGGTTATTCTTGTAATGTTTAAGTCAAATCCACTCATTACTGTCTGAATCTGCCTTAGCTGGTTAGAAAGTGCATCCATCGCTGCCTTTTCGCTTACCCCTACCGCTGTACTTTCAATGTACATTAAGCTCTGAATAGGTTTTTCACCGCTAGAAAGTCTATCAATCCTGGCTTGCACTATTCTTATCTGCCTCTGAAGATCATCTATCGCCATTTGGCTCGGGTTGCCACTGCTCATCTCCCTCGAAAGCTTGAAATTTAATAGACTTAGCTTACCTTCAAGCTCCTCTCTGTAGCTCTGCACATCCTGTGCTGCAACTATTAGATTATACTTAAATGGAAACTTGATGCTCATCATCGCCCTTTCCCATCTTGTTGGTGCATCAATAAGCAGGGTTTCATCTTCTTCGCTTTCCTCGCTTGTAAATACATAATTATATAGGTTTGCGGTAAGATAACCTGTTGCATAATATACCCCATTTGCACTCTTTATAACACAATCCTGCTCCTTTGGGATATAGTAATTCTTAGCAGGTATTATCCTCATTTTTAATATTCTTGTTATAAGCGGGAATATAATGAAATCAGCATAATTTATAAGCAGAAGGGTAAGTATGGCGATTATTGCAAACACAGCTATTGGTATAGCAAAAATTCCATAGGTTGTAGCTTCTACTAGCACAAGCAGTATCGCCATCGCAGAAACTGCAATATAGATAAGCGTGGTTTCATCCATTATCCCATACCCTTTATCTGTTGGTTTATTGTTGAGAATGGAATCATATAATCTGGTTCAATAAGCATTAGAAGTTCAGGAGTAGATATAATGTCTGAAACAACTCCGTATGTTGAGTTAATACCCGCCATAATCTCATTTGCACTCTGCATTGCAAGGTTAATCGCCTCTTCATCATTCCCACCCATAGCTGTTACAGAGGCATAAGATATAGCGATGAGTGAATTAGCATTTGAAATCGCGTCAAGAAGGTTATGCCACATTGTAACCTCGCCCTTTGCCCTTTCCACCTCTTCTGGCTTTGCATCCTTCTTGCCAAGTGTAGTATTATATCTTGTTTCAGCATCATTAAGCTTGTCTCTTACTTTGTTTATATAGTCATCCTTGTTTAATATGTTGAGCTGTGTTGTTATCTTTATCGGGTTCTTGCTTAGCGAAACCAGCTTGCTAAATAAATTTGAAAAGTCGTACCTCTCCTCTTCGCTCATCTCTGTAGAAGAAGAGTAGATAGGAATTCTAATGAACATTGTAGCATATGTAAAGCCACCTTCTTTGCCTATTATAGCATTTCCATTTGGCGCAATAATGAAAGGCTCCTTCTCATCAAGCAGAATTGTTTTGCCTTTTGCATGAATGAATGGTATTACTATATAGTAGTAGTACCTCATTGAAAAGGCTAATACAGCAAAGAATAGAGCAAGCAAACCAAGAACAAACTTAAGCAGAGATGCCGGAAATGTAGATGCAACTATTGCGAACGCAAAGGCTGCAGTTGCAAATATGCCAAAGATTAATATCTGGAAGTTGGGCACATTGGTCACTTATAAAAATATATTAAAGAAATAAAGTTATAAACTATACTAAGAAACTCATAAACTTATATTCTGCTTAATAATCCCCCACTTGGACGCATTCCGCCAAGAAGGTCTGCTATCGTTGTTATAGAGAAGTATGTTAATGCAAGTATGAGTGCTGGATAGAATATAACAGAGATCCAGAAAGAGCCCATGCCTTCTTGTATTGTCTTTATCTCCTGCGGTATGGAATTTTGGCCATTTGGCAATGCCCCATTTGTTATAGCGTTGCTACCCTGTGATATACTATTAAGCTGTGCTGTTGCTGCAATAAATGTTTGCATAGTACCTTTAGAAGTAAAGAAGAATGCTATGGAGAAGAGAGTCGGGAGTATAAAGTAAAAACCAATTGCAGCACCTATGAGAAGACCTCCAACACTCCTTGTGGGCATTATGGAGCGTAGGAATATACCTGGTATAAGGAACACAGGTATAGAGGCATACATAGCAAATAGTATAAGGTAGAATTCAGCGTAAAGCACCAGAAGACCTTCTACAAGCAAGGAAGAGAGTGCAGTCGCCGGTATAATAAACAGTATCTCAAGCGGTATAGCAGCGTACCCTAATATCGTTGAGACTGTGGCTAGAGTACTTACTGTTATGCTTATGCTTGTGTAGAAATAAGCAAGCATAGCCGGATTATATAATGCTGTAAGTAAGCCCTGGGTTGCATCTATTGTATTGTAAATATATGTAAGACTTGTGTTATATGGGTCTTCCCCTATATATAAGCCAGGTATTATACCAAAGATTAGCGCTGCAAGAAGCATAAAGAATACAACAAAGATAAGGCTAGCTCCCGCCTCGTAAAATTCACCTATGCCATAACTTCTAAGCTTGCTGTTTCTTGCTGCAATACCCGCTACAAAAATTACCGCAGCAATCATGAAGCTAAACAAGACCGCCAGCATAAGAACGGGCTCCCAATCCGTAAATACTTTATAAGCTGCCTGATTTATCTGGCTGCAGTACCATGGTGCAATTGCATTTATGCTAAATTGGTTAGGGCAGTAGCCCACGCTCTGCGGTACATTATTTCCAGGCCCACCACCTCCAATACCTCCAATAGGTGGTGGAGGTGGTGGAGGTGATATTTTCGCACCTGCAATCTGTGATAAAATAATTAATGCAACAAAGAATGCAATGGTAATATTAATCCTTTTAATATTCATAACATCACTATATTATATTTGTAAGCAAACTCATAAAATCTAACCTCTCTCCAAAAGCCTGGGAGAAATCAATTACAAAAGTATTAACAACGACAAAGTTGAGCATGGGTAAAATAAGAGAAGCAGTAGCTGTAAAGCCTACTAGGTTTACTATAGCATAAATACTACTTAAGAATAGATTAACCAGTGCCGAACCTGAGGCTAAACTTGCAAGCGCGCTCTGTATGTTTGTGCCAAACGTACTTGTAGCTATATTTATAAATATACTATTATAAAGCTGGCTATAGGCTACATTTATGAAACCATATGTTATGCTTACCATTAGTGGATATACAAAGCCTATACCAACGCCAAGTGCTATTAGTGAGCCACCAAAATTGCGCGAGAAGCCAAAAAGCCTAGCAATAAGTCCTATAGATACAAATATGGCAAAGATTATTGGTGCAGCCGATATTATAATAAACTGCAAGTCATTTATTATGAAGAGCCAGCTGAGTGCTTGGCTCATATAACTGAAATAAGAGCCTAGAACGCTGCTAGCGGTGAATGGGGCATTTACCGAAATTCCCAGATTTTGGATGCCAGGTATAAAGTTTATTTCAATGCTTAGCGATGGTCCAATATTCAAACCAGCGTATAACAAGAACAGGAAATTATTTGCATTTGCAAGAGCCCCATGATTCGTAAACCAGTAAAGATCATATACTGCGGTTTCATATAGGTTTGCATTTTGAGGGGCTATGCTAGTCACTAGGATTAGGTTTAGACTTTGTAGGAGGCTTTCTGCGTTAAAGGAGCACAGCCAAGTTGCAAATATGCCAAATGCCATTATTAGAACAATGCCGAATAGTGTTTGGTAAATCATTATGCCTATATTCCTTCTTATATCCTCTCTTCCCATGAGTGGGGCAAATAAATAGATTGCAGCAAGTATAACTATAATTAATGTCGCAGCTATCAAAGTTATTGGAAACCATGCTGTGTATGGCGCGGTGAGGAAACTGTTTATGCTGTTTAAGCATTCTTGCATTAACAGATAATCAATGCTAAACAATCATATCACCTTCCTAAGAATGCCACCATGCGCAAGCGATGGTGCACCCAACAAGTCTCCAAACGCTTCTATGAGGTCAAAACATATAACTAAAGAGATTAATATACCTATAGTATTTATGCCACCTATAGCGATAATTTCCGCATATGTGATTATTAAAGAAGCAAATGTTGATGAGACCATTAGGCCAGGATTAATCGATGTTGTTAGACCACTTGTAAGGCTTCCTTGTAGCTTGTTTGCAAGAGTTGTTATAGTGCTTTGTGCAAGAGTCTGCATACTTGATGAAGCGGTGATGCTTGAAATCGCGTATATTAGTGCAGGATAAAACACATAAAATGAGATAAATAATCCTAGAAGAGCCCCTCCGATTGGCCTAGTCCATGGAAAAGTGCGGAAAAGTATTCCAAGGTAAAGGAAAAGAGGGAAAATGTAATATATTATCGCTAGCAGGTATACATTAATAAGCTCTATTCCAGTTATAGCAACAATAGGCAAGCTAAACGAACTCGCCATTTTAGAAAGCAAGCCAATCCATGCGAATGGCTGTAAAGAAACGCCAAATCCATTTGGCATAAAGTTAAATTGAATCAAAGAAACAATGTTGAACATAAAAACTGTTAGAGCAAGTGGGATTAGGTTTGCTATCTCACCAATTGCATCGCCATAGTAATATTCACAGGCACTGTGGTATAGGCTAGATGTGCTCGTAATGCTTGGCTGGGTTGTGCTCACCGCAGATGCGCTAAATTGCGCAATGCCTATAACAATACCATCTACCCCTGCAATTCCGCCAGCTACAAATAATATTAGGATAAAGTTAAGCACATTTTCGAGTATCTCATTTTTAGAAAACGAAATGAGGCTGCTTATCTTGAAGGCTATTCCTATCGCATACAAGAAGGCAACAATCATAAGCACTGTGAGTATTATGAGCATCGAATAGCCTATAAGCCCTTTATATGTTGAAGCATTACTCAAAGCGCCAAATGTGCTTGGTAGCTCTCCATTATATAGATAGTAGCAAGGATCAGGTGTTTGTGCATAAGAAGTTCTAGCAAGAATAATTGCAGCAAGTATAATCAACAGTATTATTCTTTTATTCATACAAGTCTACCTAATCCAAGCAGATTTGTATCACCACCCATAAGCTGAGATATCCCTTTGATTGTGGAGATCAGTATCAATATATTTATTATTGGTAGTATATAGCCTGTAACCCCTATAATTCCGTATAGATCTGCAAAATGGAATATAAGCGTAAGCGCATTTTGAGGTTGGCACGAAACAACAGTTAGTGGTATATCAGGCAAGCTCCCTACTACCATACCTCCTATTCCATATGCAAGCAGATTGTATATCCCCACGCCAGGAAACATAAAATAAGCCGATATGCCTAGCTCGCTCAAGTAAATATTTCCTCCATAAGGATAACAGCCATAATAATTTACTATATTTGTTGCGTTTGGAAACACAAAGAAGTTTATTGTGTTTGAATTGTAAACAACAGGATTTCCTTTAAGTGTATTACCGTACATTGTAAATACTGGTATTGTATTTGGACTTGCCCCTATAGGCCCAAGTGTTGCATTGTTTAAAGAGACATATTCCATAAGGAATATTATAGGAAATATTATAAGTCCTCCTATTACTATTCCTATGAGCATACCTCCTACTCTTCTAGTAAACATGCTTGCCTTTAAGATTATGCCAGCAGCGAGCAGGTAGGGCCATGCATAGATAAAAGTTATTATAGATAGCAATTCTATCAAATAGATTTCGAAGATCATATAGCCCTGCATCTCTATGGGTTTTGATATCTCCTTAAGTATGGTATATCCTTTATAAGGTGTAAAAGAAACACTTACACTTAGTGCCCTAGGATTGATAGGAACAATACACCACGCTTCAAACAATGGTGGTATTGGTGTAGCAGATTCGCAGTAGGTAGTATTTGGAGTAAGTGTTGAAAGAAATCCAATATAATTTTCATACTGGTAAAGTGCGTCTAGATTCTGCGCCATCTGGCTTGTTAGGTTTGCAACAATAATATAGCTTGCCATTAAGTCATAATCAGCAAATAATGCTGTGTCTATACCGCTGCCACCACCATTCTGTATATTTGAATATACTTTATTTGTAGCAGCGCATATTGTGTTGGTAGGGCTAGTAATACTATTGCTATTCACAAGATTGAATTGATCATTTGATAGTTGCTGGCATATCTGCATTACATTACCTCCTATTGTATTTGCAGTAAGAGCAGTTACGCTTGCGCTTCCAAAAAATTCAACTATAGCTATTATAATAACCGCAATTATAACAGTTCCAATCAGTTGGCCAAGCTCATTTATCGCAGTTTCTTTGATACGTGAGCTGTTGAGCAGGCTACCAGCAAAATAGATAAAGCTTACTATAAATATGCCTATAAGTATTGCCAGTGTAAGTATGGAAATCCAGTTTTCAAGTACGCTAAAGCTTGTTATAGTTAAACCGCTAGCTGAGGCTAAAGGAATTAGCATTAGCACTATAGTTAACAATGCTAGCCTCAACTCCATATGCTTTCACTTCTCAAGCCAAAGCCTGCATTCAGGGCCTTGGTTAAGCTTATTGCAAATGCAACCGTTATAGATATATTCAGTGCCATTAAGAATATGCCTTGGAATACAAAGTCAGAGACTTGCTGGGCTACAATTCCAATAGATGCAGGAGCTAAAAGTATGTCTTGAAAAGGTATACCGCTAAGAACGCTCGAATAAAAGTTAACAAATGGTAATGTAAAAGTAAATCCAAAAAGCTTGTAGTTTGGATATGTTGCAAAGAGAGAGCTTGTCGGAATTGAGCTTGCTGTATATGCTAGAGGATAACTGTTATGGTATGGGTTGCATGTGGATTGTGCTCCTATGCAATATGTCCAATTAACAATATAAGAATCCATAACAAACGTAAGTGGGTAAATAAAATAAAAGGCTACCGCCAACGCAAGGAACGAGTTTGCTGATTCCCTAAGTCTTGGTCCTAAAAAGGAAAGAGTTCTCATTGCTATCGCAACAGGCAAAACAACCGTTAGCATTATGGCTTTAACTATGAAAAGCATTAGAAAATTCAAGAAGAGCATGCCAAAAGTTACTATTACTAGTGTATTATAACCAACTACAATATCCCCATATGTATTGTATATGTTGCCAAATGATGGTGAGAGGCTAGCACTTAACTTTAATACACTGCTCTTTACTAGGGGAATTGAAATGGGTGAACCTACAATGTTGGCTATTTCTGAACCTATCATAAATTCTATTGATGTTGAGTATATATGTGTTGCTAGATTTATACCATCTACAAATAGGAGCTTGCCAATATAGATCTGTGCAGCTCCGAAAGGGTCCATACCGGCTATAGAGTTTGTAAAGTCGCATGACAGACTTGCAATTCCAACAAGTATTATAATAATAAAAATACTTAGTACCATTTGCATGATCTCGAATTTTGAAGTAGTCTTGAGTTTTTCTCTAGGCGATGGTGGAAGAAGGTTAGAAAGCGCGTATATCAAAGCAGCAATAGTGAAAAATAGCAGTACAACAAGCATATTTATTCCTATCCAGTTATTTGCATTTACCCCGCCGCCAGCAAATGCGCATGTATTAAGGTCAAGCAAGAAAGAAATCATATTATCCAATCCTTAGTTTACCACCCAACTCAAGCCTTATTGTGCCGCCAAGCGACTTTGCTATAGAATCAACCAAAGGATACCATATCATTAAGTCTATTAGAAAGAATACAAATTCGGCAAAAAGAAACATAAAGTATGGGGCGTATATATTTAATGCTGGATATATGCTTATGGTTAATGGAATGGCAGAAAAAAAGTTATATTCAGGATATATCCCAGTCAATATTGTATTTGCCGCAGCCAATAGCACTTTTATTATTCCGTCAAGTAATTCGTTTCCAGTTGTTGGGATTGGGGAATAGTTTAATGTATTGTATAAGATGCTGGTAAGTGGCATATTTATCAGTATTATCAAAAGTGGAAATACTATAGAGAGTCCTACTCCAAAGGCAAATAATGTGCCACCAATGGGTCTTAGGAAGGGGAAAGCTCTGAATATTATTCCTAACGGCACAAAGATCATAATACCTATATATACTATAAGTGGCGTTAGGATGTACATTAATGCAACAAGCGAACTTACTGGAAAATAGAGAAAGTTTATAATATCGTTCACAATAGATTCAAATTGCCCCATCGGTGTTTGAGGAATAGATTCAAGCATTGGGTTGTTATAAACCTGAAACTTTGAGCCAAATGTAAATGCGCCAACTCCGGGTATAGGTATAGGAAGCCAATATCCAACATTAATCGTTTTCCAAGTAGCTATTCCAGTTACAATACCTAAAGGACTCTCTGGAAAACCGCTCTCTGAGCTTCCAAAATTGTTTATGTCGTCATAAATACTGCAAAGTGCCTGGCCTGAAGAGCTGCTTAAGGTATTTAATATCTGGTTAAGTCCAGACATGGTGTAACTACCAGTGGCTTGTTGGCCTATTAAGAGAAGTGATATATTTCCAGCAAATACAAGAATGCTTATGGCACCAGCAATAAGTATAGCAGATTTCGCCATCTCCCAATACTCATTTTTAAGCCACTCACCAAGCTTTGTTCCAGGAACAGCTTTATTTATCATAACGCCTATAGCTATGACAAGAAAGGAAAGCATAAAAGCAAGTGCAAGCACAGAAAAGAGTGGGCTTGGACTAAGATTCAATGCAATAGACGGAAGCGAGCAAGAGTCTGCAAATGATATTCCAGAGTAAAGGACAAGCAGCAATAAAGATATAATTAATACCTTACTGGCGCCCATGATATCAATTATATTGAAAAATAATAAATTAAATACCTAATGCTTATCTCGTTTTTAGTGCTTAAGTATCGGGAATCTTTTCATATACGCCTCTGCCTGGAAGATCACAAAATAAGGCAGTATAAAAAGAGAGCTGAATATGAGCATAGCATACCTTGAATAAAACGTGCCAAAAAGAAGTATAAACAGCTCATCAAAAAAGCTCAATACAACTATTGCTAAGAAGAGCCAAATAAGAAAGTACTGTGGCTCTCTAAAGAGAAGCTTTGTGCTATCTTTTATTGCTCTTATCATTCTTTTATTGTCAATTACTATTGCGCTAGGGGCATAGAAAATAAACAAAAACAATACAAAACCAACAATAGAGGTTATTAAACCTGCATAGCCTGTTGGGTAGCTAATTATGTCTACAAGTATAACAATAGCCGAATAAAGTATGAATATAATAAACACTTTTCCTGTATGCTTCTCTATGCTATTTATCATATCTCTTGTTACCTTACCATATGTCCTTTTAGTCTTGACTATATATGCTATTGCAACAAATGCAAAGCTTAGAAATAGAAGGGAGAAGAATGTTGCTACAACTATAACAGCAATTCCAAACATATTAATATTTACAAAAGCGCTTGCAGTTCTCAAGAATGTTGAACCCATTGTAATATATGTTGGCAATGGTACAAGTAGTGGTATTGTAAACGCAATTATAAAAGGTATGGAGAAGAGTAGGACAAGCTTTAGATTCTCTACGTAAGTTTCAAATGCATCATATATTATATTTGGCATGCATGCACCTTAGTATCTTAGTATATATCACTATTGTAAAATTTAAATACTATCTTATTTTATACTTTATTCTCTGGTGCTAAAACTATTATCGGCGGTGGGTAATATACATAGCTCCCATTGAATATTGCAGGATCAGCATAGAATGTGCCAATTCCTTGTGGAAGTGCAATTTTGTATTCGATACTTGCTATACCTCTTTTGTTTAAATGTATGAAGTTTGTGTCTATCATTTCTACGTCAGGCGTTTCATTCGCGCCTTGAATTATACTTTCATTTATTCCATATAGTAATACGCTACCATTGTAAACCGACAATACCGTTGTTAATGTTGGTATGTTTGCCTTATATAATACTGTAAGGTTATACAAAAACGTATTATTTACTATTGCATAGCTTTGGTTTAGTGTCTTGATATAAAAACTGCTTTCATAGGCACTGTGTGCAAAGAATACATATGCAGCGGTTGCGATTACTATAATAACAAGTGCATATAGTATAAGCTTTTTATACCTACTTATTCTATCCCTACCAGCTTTATACTCTAGGCCTAGGCTTATCAGAAACGCGCCTATGAAGAATAAATAGTATGTGGCTATGCCGTGTGCCAAGAGTAAGAACGGAATAACGCTTATTATAAATACAAGCCTTTTATCGTTTAGGTAAAGCATAAGAAGCATAGAAAAAATGATGAATGCAATAGGTACAAGCGAATATGCATGAAGTCCTGTTGGATAAAATGCTGTTATGAGGTAGCCTGCCAAACCGTAGCTGTTAGGTATTACGTATGAGGTTGCTGGGAGTATTACATTATGCAAAAATTTGTATGGGCTAAGCAATATAAAAGGTCCATTTATTATAAGGAAGACAAGTAAAGTAAGCGAGAGCTCCTTAACGCCTTCCTTAAGTCCAAAGCTGGAAAAAGTGTATAAGATCAGCAAGAGAACAGGAAGCCAGAGCATCTCCTGAATAGAAGCTGCAAGCCCTAGAAAGAGCCACCCATATCTAGTGCCAGATTTTGAATAGGCAATAAGGCTAAGCAAAAGCATTAATGCTTGCGTAGATGAGCTGAGCACAAATAAGCTTACCAATACTCCTGTAAGAATGAGAAAGCTCGGCTTAGTGGTTTCTTCTTTCTTAGCGAGGTAGCCTATTGTGAGAAACAATAGGTAAAGGAAGATGAATACCTGGAGCTTTAGTATAAGCCCTATCTTGATAGGTAAAATAACGAAAGGTATCTCTACAATAGAGAAAAGCGCTGGGTAATCAAGCACGCCTATAAACTTATTTTCTGTTGTCGCTGTTATTCCGAAATTCGACAAATTTTCAAAGAGTAAGCTAGAATAATTGCTTTCGTAAGGGTTTTGTAGATTTAAAATCTCCTTTGCGGATAGAAGCTGAATGAACATCTCGTCGTCCATTTGCCAAGAGATTATGACTACAAAATTGTAGTAGAAAAGAAGGGCGGCAGCTATTAGAAAGAATAATACTGATATTAATCTAGCATGCCTGAATGGCTTCATCTTAAATAGATACATTCCAAAGAAGACAAGAAAAATTATAGGTATATAAAAGAAGAACCATAGTAGGAATTTCTGTAGTGTAGCAAAAGCTTTTTTAAGTATAACCGAATATGGTAGGCTTAATGCCTGAATTATAAGTAATGCAACTATAATTATTAAGATTAAGTTCTTGAGCCTGCTTTTGCTAAAGAAAAGTAAAAAAGTGTAAAGGACAAAGAGTGTGAAGTTTAATAAGGTAAGAAAATTTACAATAGGTACAAAGAGGTAAAGTGGTGGTAGAATGATTATGTTAAATAATATTATAAGTGAAGCAAAAATAAGCAAAATCCTATCGTTTCTGCCAATAATGCCAAGCATAAATTAAAGAAAGAGGAAAAATATTTAAATCAGCAGCTTACACTTGCAATACTGCTTCCGAAGCCAGCAACCATATTTACAATAGGCTGTGCTATTATCACTAGTATTACACCAACTATTCCTCCTAGAATCATACCAAGAGCCCATCCCTGCAAACTGCCTTTAAGCTGGCCAGTTGTTGGTAGGAAGTGTGCGATAGCATAGAGTACGCCACCTATTAAGAACATGACTACAGCAAAAAGTGCAATTATGCTTCTAACTGTACCGACTAATGCGCAGAAAGCTGAACTTATCGCAGTAATGCCTGTAGGTGATGTAGTCGCTGCAAAGTTTGCACCAATTAATGTTGTTGCAAAGAAGAGGTAGTACATTACCTTCCAAATATTTGCATTCATGCAAAGCACCTATAATTTTCAATATTTATGAGAAAGAAGAATTTAAATATCTTTCTTAGTATGTCCAAATAAAAAGCACATAATCAAATTTTTATTGAAGCTAAAATACCATCTATTATTCCGTTTACTCCTATGCCTCCTGTGGCTCTTACAGCAATTCTATGGCTAAGCACAGGCTTTGCCAAAAACCTTATATCATCTATTGTTACCTCTTTTCTTCCCTCTACAAGCGCCTTCGCCTTGCCACAAGCCATAAAGGCAATATCTGCTCTTGGGCTTGCACCCATTACAACATGTATATCCTTTCTTGTTGCATCTACTATTGCTGTTATATATTTGACAACATCATCAGGTAGCAATATATTTTTTGCCTGCTCCTGCATATCTAATATATCATTTATTGTAAGGATTTTGTTCACTGCTATCTTTTCTTCCCTTTCCTTTATCCTAAGCATCTCACCCTCTTCCTCCATGCTAGGGTAATCTACTTCTATTCTCATAATAAACCTATCTGCCATCACCTTTGGCAATGGCTCAGTTCCTTCTATCCTAAGCGGGTTTTGGGTTGCAAATGCTGTGAATGGCTTTGGCAAAGGTATATCAGTGCCGCCCAAGCTGACCTGCCTTTCCTCAAGCGCTTCAAGAAAGGCACTCATCGTCTTTGGTGGTGCTCTGTTAAGCTCATCAATAAGGAGTATGTTTGTGAAGATAGGTCCTTTCTTAACCTTAATGCTGTTGTCTGAATCAATATAAGTATAGCCTATTATATCCTTAGGCTCAAGGTCTGGCGTGCCTTGTATTCTCTTGAAATCTGCGTCTATAATAGAAGCAAGTGCCTTTGTCATCGTAGTTTTTGCAACTCCAGGAACACCCTCTAGTAGTGCATGCCCATTTGCTATAATTGAAAGAAAAAGAAGCTCGAGCGTTTCCTTCTTTCCTGCAATATGCTTGCTCATCTCCTCCATTACCTTTAAATAAGCGGTATGGGCGTCCAAACCAGCACCTCTATACTAATAAGCAAATAAATCATAAATATCTTTGCATACCGGTCGTTGAATAATTAAGGGCACATACCAACGTATTTCCTGTGAATAAAGTAATAAGGCTTTTGAGCGCAAGCCATTATACAAAAGGTTTATAAAGATAAATTCAAAATATTTAGCGTGGAGGTAATGCGATGATAGGAAAAGAGCAGAGTGAGCCAGAGCCTGTCTCAGTTGTAGAGGCACTTGAGATACTTGAGGAAAGGAAGAAAGAGGGTGAGCTCGGCTACGAACAACAGCTTGCTTATGAACATGCAAAGAAGTTTGCAAAGCTTAGCAAGGAAAAGGCAGAGAAGCTTGAGAAGGAGCTCATTGAGCTTGGCCTTGGAAAAAGGCTCGCAAAGAAAATTATTGATATAATGCCTATTAATGATCTGCAGCTTAAGCAGGTTCTCATATTCGAGAAAAGGAGCTTTGATGATAGTGTTATAGCAAGCATTATTGAAAAGATCAACAACTATAGGAAGTAGTGTTCTTATGCCAGTAGGTGAGACTATATGGATGAAAAAAAGGAGGAACTTGAGGAATATGCAGTGGTCATTGATTTCTTGCCTACTGGAAAGTCTTTTTCTGCAAACCCAGAGCCTATAGTTCAGTTGCTTGGTGAGAACAAATTTACTTTGCTTGAGGCTGTGCCAAAGCCTGGTGTTATGCTTCATGTTGGCGAGCGTGTCTATATAGGCAAGGGCGAGCGCGATAAGATAGCCCTTATAAAGGCTAGGCTCACATACGATGAGCTTACAGAAGGTGCTAAGAACGAGCTTCCAAACGCTATAGCCAATATAATAAAATCTAATGAGAAGAGGTTTGTAGAAATATTCAATACAGCAGGTCCTCTCAACATCAGGGAGCATAAGCTTGAACTCTTCCCTGGCATAGGCAAGAGGCATCTTAACGCCATTCTCTCAGCAAGGGAGGAAAAGCCTTTTGAGAGCTTTGAGGACCTTACAAACAGGGTAAAGCTTCTCCAGGATCCAATAAAGCTAATAGTTGAGCGTGTGCTTATAGAATTAAAAGGAGAAAGCAGGTTTTACCTTCTGACAAGGCCTTATCCACAAAAAAGAGGTTAGGCTTTTTCTAGATGCATCTGTGGCACAATGAGCTTCCTTTTTGTTGAGCTTGAAACTGGTATTTCTACAACATAAGCCAAGCCGCGCTTCTCAACAACTGTACCAACCTTGCCTCTGTACCTTGGGTGTGGTATATTTCTGAAGTTCCCCTTTGGCACTATTACTACCTTATCACCTATGTTGAATTTTTTAATGAGCTTAGTTATACCAAGCTTAGAAGGCTTATGGTGCCTGGCCAAGTGCCTTGTCCTTCCTACAAACATACCATGAGATCTCTCAGTCATTAAATCACAATTTGTAACTTGATATTTAGCGGAAAAGTATTTATTCTTTTTATCTCTCTTTCTTTGGCATTTCTTCAAACTAATAGCGTAATTTCAAAAACCTACAAACTAAGTTATCAATCAAATATATATAAATATCTTTACCTATTTTTATAAGAAACGTGGTTGGATGGCTAAGAAATTGCTAAAGCCAGATTTTAAGGTCGAGAACATTGTAGCTAGTGCAGACCTTGGTGTGGATTTGGATCTTTATGGTATAGCCAAGGCTTCTCCAGATGTTGACTATGAGCCTGAGCAGTTCCCAGGAGCGATATGCAAGATAAAGGATCCTAAATCGGCTCTGCTTCTCTTCAAAAATGGCAAGATTATATGCACAGGTGCTAAAACAGAAGCAGACATAAGACGTGCTATAAACCAAGTAATAAAGATAGTAAAAAATTATACAGTAACCTCTTATAAATAATCAAATAGAGTCTGGTTTTAATTTTTGTTATCTTTGCTTTTCCTAATATTATTAATTGCAACCCTGTATATAGTATATAATACAATTCCAAATACACCTATTGCTATTAAAACATTGGTAATGTTGCTTGCGGCTAAGCCATAGTATCCGAATAGGACAAGAGCTGTGTCCCAAATTACTGCACCAGCCATAGAGTAAGCATAGAATTTCTTTTGGTTCATTAGTGCAAATCCAGCTGGAAAGTTTATAAGGCCTCTAACAACCGGCAGAAGCCTAGAGATAAAGACTGTAAAAGGCCCATTTTTATCAAACCACTTCTCAAATGCTTCAACATCTTCTTTCTTTATTCTAAACCAGTGTAAATGCTTATAAACAACATCCTTGCCAAGCCAGTAAGCGATATAATAGTTTATCGCCATGCCCACGAAGCTGCTTATATATACAACAACCAGAGCTATGTATATATTAAGAACACCTTTTGCAGCAAAGTAGCCTGTTGCGGGCAATAACAGTTCGCTTGGTACGGGCATAGAGGCTGATTCAAGGATCATGAGTATTAGTATTGCAAAGTAGCCATATGAAGAAATGAAGCTGCTCAAGGCAGAATAGGTAAGGTTAAATATGCTAAATATGTCAAACATATTAAAACTTTTGACTTAAAGTTTTATAAAATAACGTGGTGCAAAAATGCGTGTGATAAGGTTCAATGAGCTTGCAAATGCGCTTAAGCTGCAACCAGATTCTTTTGATGATCTTTATCTGCTTGCAAGGATAGTGAGTCCAGGCGACATAGTAGAGGGCAGGAGCTTTAGAAGATTTCAGAATGAGATGGGCGAGAAAGGTGAGCAGAAAGAGGTCTTTGTTTCGATAAGCCTTGAAAAGAGCGAGCTTGATAAGAGTGGTGAAAGGCTTAGGCTTACAGGAAAGATAATAAAGGGCAAGCCTGAGGAGCTAATAAGGATAGGAAGCTACCATACCATTAATATAGCTCCAGGCGATGAAGTAACAATAGTAAAAGAGGAGTGGAAGGATTATATTCTTAGAAGGATAAAGCAGGCTGTACAAGATACACGCAAGGTAAGGTTTGGAGCTGTAGCAATCGACGATGAAAAAGCAACAATTGCAAACATACATGGCTATGGTATAGAGATTATTGCAGAGGTATATAGCCATTTAAGCAAGAGAATGAAAGAGCAAGACTATGAGAAGGCTAGAAAGGGCTATTTTGATGAAATCATAAATATGATAAAAAATATGCATGTAGATACTGTAATAATAGCAGGACCAGGTTTTACAAGAGAGGATCTCAAGCATTATATAGAAAGCATGCAAATCGATACAGGAAAGAAGCTCTTATTTGTGCCTGCAAGTGATGCTGAAAGGTCAGGTATTAGAGAAGCTATGCAAAGCCCAGAGGTTGCGAAGTTTCTAGAGCATGAACAGGTAAAAAGGGAGTTTGCCATGCTTAACTTATTTATGCAGGCTCTCCAATTTGGAAACGCATGGTTTGGTTTAGAAAATGTCGACAAATCGTTAGAAGATTATCTTGCTGGTGTTGTCTTGGTTAATGATGATCTATTGATAAGCAGAGAGGTGCAAAGTGTATTGGATAAGGCAGACAAGCAGAAGGTGAGAATAGAGATATTTAATTCAACTGATGAAGCTGGAATGCAGCTTGCAGGCTTCAAAGGAATAGCTTCTATAGCAAAGAGTATGCTTACTGAGGCAAGTTTGTAAGGTTGAGGGCCTGCATGCCATAGCAGTTGCTTGCCCATACAACTTCTAATTTCGCCACCCCACCGTTTAAGGTTATAGTGTTTGAATAGACTGTTGCACTTTGTAGCTTCCATGCACCTCCGCTGAATGTGCTTATCCACACATTCGATGCAGGTTCTTCATAATAAACCTCTTCAGCCCCTGCTGTATCTATATAAACCCCAACGCTCCTGCTTGTTGGCATGTAGAAAAGCGTCGAAGAAATGCTGAGCATTGAATTATACGGCGGTGTGCAGAGGGTATTGCCGTTTAGAAGAGAGGTAGTATAAGGAAAAGGCACAAGCTTAAAGCCGAGAGCTGTGCCAGAGTATTGTGGGGTTGAGGTGTATGCATAGCCATTTGGATAAGTAACCCAATATCCATTCTGTACTATACTCCAATTGTTTGGCACCAATGGCGCGTTTTGGTAGTTTGGTATTGCCTTGCCTTGAGGCCCAGCAGCAACAACAACCGCAAATGCTGTCGGCTTTTTTACCGAGGGCGAGGTTGTGAATGATCCACTGTAGCTAAAACTTTCACTGCAATATCTTCCAAGATTAGCCAATCCTGTATTGCAAGCTTTTCCTGTTATTGTATAAAAGCCCTGCACTAAGCTACCAAGGTTATATACATTATTTGAGCCAGCTATGCATAAAGTGTACATGCCCGGATACAAAAAGCCTGGCGAGCAGTAGCCATTATATTTATATGACCTAACCATTACTGTTATATTTGTTACATTTATTGGCATTGTCTGTGAATTCTGTAGTGCTATAATAAAGAAGGAGTAGTGTGCGCTTGAGTTTGCATAGTAGCTAGCTAAGCTGCATGTTGGACCGCTAAAAGAGGTGCAGCTCATCGGCACAGTGTTTTGTGGGAGAGTTCCAAAATAAAAGAGAAGGCTTGCAAGTACGCCTAGCATTATGAATAGGAAGCTATAAGTGGTAAGGAACTCGATAGAAGATTGGCCTCTCATATACATACAAAACAAATAAAAATAAGGAGGTTAAATTTATATTATTGTATTATGGAACCTCTTTTTTCACCAAGCAAAAAATTAGGTCAAAACTTTCTCGTGAACAGGCGCGTAGCAGTAGCTGAGGCTATGCATGCATATGGCAAGGCTGTGCTTGAGATAGGCCCAGGATACGGCATACTTACAGAAGAGCTGGTAAAGAGGGCTAAGCATGTAATAGCAGTTGAAAAAGACCACTTTCTCTACTCGCTGCTTTCAACAAAACTAAGGAAGAAGAACCTTGAGCTTATAGAAGGCGATTTCTTCAAGGTAGAAAATAGCTTGAAAACAAATGATATAGACATAGTGATCTCAAACATTCCATATAATCTTTCAAGCAAGGTTATAGAGTGGCTGGCCTTAAATAAAAAGGAAGCTTTGCTCTGCATGCAAAAAGAGTTCATAGAGCATATGCTTGCAGTGAGCGGCAGCAAAAAATATTCTAAGCTAAGCGTTTATGCACAGCTTTCATTCAGCATGACAAAGCTTATGGATGTGCCTAGGGGAAATTTCAGGCCTATGCCAAAGGTTAATTCTGCACTCATTTATCTTAAGCCTAAGAACAGGGAGATAAGCGAAGATAGGCTTTTGGTTATTAGCATGTTGATGCAGCATAAGAAGAAGGAGCTCAAGAATGCTGTAGTTGATTCAGCTAAGCAGCTCGGGCTTAGCAAAGAAGAAGCGGCTAAGCTTGCAAGTATGCTTGCAAACAAGGAAAAACGTGTATTCAAGATGAGCCCGGATGAATTGCTTAGCACTGCAAATGAAATACTAAAGATCAGAAAGAGTAGCTAGGCTCCTGCACCTCTTTTAGCAATATACTATTCTTAACCTCTTTTTTGAACTTATCTTCTGCTTCTTTAGAACCCTCCCTTCCGAGAAGCGCCTTATAATGCATAGGCGCAAAATATTTTGCATCTATCGCCTTTGCTGCTTCTATTGCCTCTTCAACGCTCATTGTATATGTGCCTCCAATAGGAAGCAGGGCAAGATCGCATTTAATGCTTTTCACTTCGTCTATAAAGTCTGTATCACCAGCATGGTATATGTGCTTGCCGCCTGCATTTATTATATAGCCAAGCCAATTATTCCGTTTTGGATGAAAGTTAAGCCTTTCTTTCTTTACATTGTATGCATTTACTGTTTCAAATTCCACTCCATTTAGATTATATTTTTTCATGGGCTCTGCAAGAAATGTATTGAATGAAGCAAGCTTGCTCTTTGCTTCTGTAGGTGCAACAATTATTGTTTCTTTTGTCGCCACTTTCCTAATGTCATCGATGCTCAGGTGATCGAAATGTGAGTGTGTTATAAATATAATGTCTGCATCGCCAAAACTTTTGCTCAGCTTAAATGGGTCTATATAAATCCTTTTCTCGCCTTCTATCATGAATGATGCATGGCCTATCCATTTTAAGAAATCAAATTCCATAAGACCACAAGATAAGTTGGTATTTTAATAAATAAATAGTTTTCCAGCAGATCTCTTTATTCTTCTAAAAACATTTATTTTGGTTAGATTTTTATAGGTATTTTGCCATAATATATAGACAGAGTGATTTATTTGAATAGATTATCGCTCGCTATAATTGCTTTGCTAATATTTATCTCTATTAATTATACTAAAGCTTTGACACCTAGCAGTATGCAGCCACCTACGCCTCCTCCTTTGCAATGTCCTGCTGATTCGATATATTACTCTACATACATATGCCCTTCAGGTTCAACATGTATTTTGCCAGATGCAGATATATGTGCAAACACAATGATTGTACAGCCTTCTGCAATATTAGAAACCAATAATTCTAATATAACAGTTCTTGGGGATTTTGTTAACTACGGCACAGTATATGGAAATCCTGTAGATCTTAGAGAGACAGGATCCGGGCCTGTATTCTTTTCATCAGGTGCTGGTGGCATTGCTTGCGGTACTCAGAGCTGTGTTGCTTCAACAAACGGTATAAATGGTATTGTATCTTCATTGATAGTAAAATCATCGCAGGCGTGTCCTTTACCAAATACCCAAGGGTATTGTGGTGCCGCATGTGGTACTGGTAGTGTATGTGGTCCTAGAGCAAACTTACCTTCATGTTCTGGCAGTAGTAGTTATCCTTCTGGTCTGTGCTTTAATACTATCTTCCCGAACGGTGGCAACGGGGGCAACAGTGCCTCTGTATTATATAATGGGTATCTTAATTCTGCCGGGGCTGGTGGCGGCGGGGTAAATGCAAGCGGCGGTTCACCTTTATCCACCTATTCTGGCGGCGGAGGATCTGGAGGAGGTGTTCCACCAATTAGACCTCCCATTCAACCTGTACCCGGGGAACCTGGAAGTGGCGTTTCACCTTCATCCACTTCTCCTGGCGGCGTGGTAAGTGCAAGCGGCGGTTCTTATACATCTACCTCTGCAAGTAACTACCCTCCAAGTTATAGCCTTGGTGGCTCTAATGCCGGTGGAGGAGGTGGCGCATCAATATTACTGCAAACCTTCCCAAGTATTACCTATGGAAATGGCGGAAGAGGCGGTGGCCGTATAATAATAAACGCAACAAACTTCTATAATTACGGCATAATAACAGCAGCAGGTTCTAATGGAACAGCAGCAAACTTTCCAGGTGGTGGTGGGGGTGGCGGCTACATCTTCATAAGTGCATTAAATGCATTTTATAGCAGCAATACAATAACAGCTGCAGGTGGTAATGCAGGTTATGCTTATCCTTTCACTGCCCCAGATGGAACTTACCTATGCGCAAAAGGTGGTGGTGGGGGTGGTGGAATAGTGGAGTTTGCAGTGCCTGCACCTATAAATTCAATAATATCTAATAGCTATACTTCACCTTCGTTTACGTTAAATTCTCTCATTGGCGGTGGAGTTGTAGATGTTAGCGGTGGTTTAAATCTGGGAAATTACTTATGTGATAAAAATTCTTTAAGTAGCTGGGGCTCACCAGGCAAAGTAGTGATAAAAACAAATCAAGAATTTGCTGTTACTTTCAACGCGGTTTCAAGCTCTGGTAACTTTGGTTTCTCAAGCTCTAATGTTATTCTTACCATTACCGCTAACAACGGACAATGGAGCACATCATTAACACCCCTTGACTTACCATATGAATTTGTTGTGGCTAATGGAGTAAAGATAAGCTACGCATACAATTCAATGCTTTCACATCCTGGCGGATACAGTTATGGATTTAACAGCATATTGGTTGGTCCAAGCACATCGATGAGTGGCTCATTTATAGTAAAAAAGAATGTTACCGAGATTGCTTCTTATATGCAAGAACCTTATACGAATTGCCAAAAAGGCACATGTCAATATCCCGTTTCTATACTAATAACAACCAGTTATCCACTTCCATATTATCCTATTTCTATCCATCAATCAAGTGAATTTGCATATTCACCTGTAAGCCTTGTTAATTCATCAAATTCAGCAAATGCGATATGGCTTCTTACAGAACCGTATGGACCACAGCCGCTATACATAGATAATTATCTCTTTCAGCCTTATCCATTTTCATATACAGGAGGCGCGATATCCTATATAAGTGGTAATCCATTTACCTATTACTATGGCAACTCATTCTGCAATCCTTACAAGGTTGGCTATTCATGCCCGCCTGGCACATCTGCAACGAGCTGCTCTACAGGAAATCCTTTGAATCCTACGGGTGTGATATGCAAAATTAAAGACTCTAGCCTATATTGTGGTAGCACTACCTGTGTCTATGCTTCTCTCAATTCTATTATTAATTATGATATAATTGCAACGGGCTCTTCTACTTCTAGCGTAAGCATAGCAAATTTCAGTATAGACAATATAGGCACAATGAATCTAACTAACCTTGGATATTCGCCGCTTGTAGACAATACCATCTCGAATGGGTTTAATACAAAGAGCTATGTTTATCAGCAGATACCATCATTTGTGCAGCATGGGCTATGGACCTGGAGTGCCAAATTTGCTGATCTCCAAGCAAGCAATACCCAGAGAATAAATTATTTTGGTAATATCCTTACAGTTACTGTGAATGTGAATAATTATCCGTTGTATTATAATGCGATGCTCGGAAATAATGGTTATCTACAGTTTAGCACACCAATACTCCCTTATCTTCTATATAACTTTTCGATGCCTTCTCCTGGTTCTCTTCTTCTGCCGATGCATATGAATATGTCATACGATATCTTTGGACCATGGAATTATGCTAATCCTACTAATACAATAGAGCCATTCCCTATAGATACTGGCTCTAGATTCTTTGTAAATTACAATGGTGTTTTAGTAAATAGCAATCCGAACGAAATAGCTAAAATGCCTTGGAACAACTTCATGAAGTGGCTTAGGAAAATACCAAACTTAAATCAAGTTATACCAAATTACATAAGCCCTAGTATAAATGGTATCATATCAATAGCTGCTACACCAAACAACTATATATATGTCTTGAATTATTCTCAAAGTGCAGATAATTTTCAAGGCGCATATTTTCTAACAATGCTTAGGCTTATACCAAAAGGCTATTACAATACAACAAACTATCAACCTAACAGTGTTGGAAGCGCAAATAGTGAGCAGCAGTGGTATAACAACTGGAATAGCTATTGGGCTAATGTGATTGCTTTACAAAACAGCTCTGTGTATGTTGTAAACAGCATAAACCTAAATAAATTTAACGGTAGCTTTTTGTCAAACGAAGGATTCACACCTTTGAATATATCTGTTGACAATTTTGGCGATGTTTTTATAACTGGATATGTATCATACATTGACGTTTCTACTGGCTATTCCTTTTACAGTCCAGCTCTTGCAGAGATAACAAATACACTTGTAAATAACAATTGGGTTGAAGTTTACAATTCGATTAACACAAATTCGGGGAACCAGGTAATGCCTGAGATAGCAGTCTCGCCAACAGGATCATTAATATTCTTAGCAAACCAGAGCGATGGTGGCTATATATATGTATATAGTGGCACTAATTTCACGCAAATTAACAAAATAAATCTTGCCTATGCGGTCTATCCTGGTGGCAGCAGTGGCGGAATTCCTCTAGCTGCGCTTAACATTTATTCCTGGCTTTCTAACAATGGCTTATATAACCAATCATTGCGACCTGAACTATGGTGGAACAAGTTCTTTGTGAATAAAGGAATGGTGCTAGATACACCTGAATACCATCATCCTCTCGGACTGGCAGATATTAATGGCTATTTGTATGTTTTAGATGAATGGGCAGGTGGAATAGGCGTCAGCTATACTCAAGGTAGTTTTATTCCATATAAATTACCGACTGCTACTGGTGTATTTTTCAATATCCTGACTTTGCGCGTATTCAATTCAACAGGTAGTAATATAGCTATTAACCCTAGCCACTTCAATGATATGTATACAGTTCAAGAATGCGGTCAACCTTACTATTTTACACCAACACCACAGAACACCTTAACTCCTAATAAATGCTATCCTACCAGTCAATACCCCAAAGATGGCGTTAGGTGCTCGGATAACTGCGAGTTGGTAACAAATTCATGTACTATACAACAACCAACTGAAGAAGGACACGTCTTGCTTATTCCGGGTTATCAATATAGCTGCATTTCTCCTGATACTCAATCAAGCACCTATTATAGCTTGGCTCCACCATATTACTCTACAGGTGGTGCATATCCTCCATATGGCTGGATATTGGCAGCAAATATAACGGGGGCTCAACTTACGGGACCCACATATTATTCATCCTTAGCTACCATAAGTAGCGATGCAGTAAGCATAAACTTTTGTGGTTCTAATTCTCTCATAGCGCCAGATCGATATGCAAAGCCCTTATGCAACTTCAATCCAGTAAACCTTAATCCTGCAAATTATAATCCTTACCTTTCGACTAGTGTATATGAAAGAAACTCAATTAATAGTTTCGGTATTCACGTGAACTATTATAACGGCACTTATTATCCTATAGGACCGCAGCTTTATGCGCTTGCTATGAATGCTAGCAAACAGTTAGCAGCACAGATGTCTAAGTCTCAAGATCCAAAGGTTCTCTGGGTTCCTGAGTACAACAAGATAGGCTTCTCAGTAAACTTCAATGATTCTATAGATATTCTCTTTCCAAATTCTACCCCTAAAAATCCGCTTCGTGATATTGGTGATTTTGGTGATTTGTGGAAGGGTCATCCAATAACCAATCCAAACATTTATAAAGAATTGATTTTTACAAGGCTAAATGTTGAAAACTATACAAAACTCTTTGGCGGCTTACCACCTTATAGCTGCTTTACCAATGCTTCTTTCTATGCAAATACTGTATGCGGCTATTTGCCTAGCGTTGAATACATGAATCCACCTGTTTATACTGCTACAGATGCATTTAAGTTCTTGGAGAGCCTCGGCACACCACAGATAATGCCCATTGAGAGCGTAGTCTACTCTACATATTCTGGAAACGGTCCAAGCAGTTCACCTTGTGGAAGTATAGAAGAAGCTCAACAAAAAATAAAAAGTGGCCAAGCCTGCGGGAATTTAAATACAGGTAGTATAGTACTTACTTCTTGTAGCATGATAAGTTCTTCTTCTCCACCATCTTCTCTTCCTGGCATCGCAGAAAACTTAAATAGCAAGCTTGCGGGTTATATCCTAATTCCTTATACATATAATGTTTTAATTTCAAATGAAGATAATACAGTTTCAAATTTTTATCAGGTCTTCACCTACCAGACTGCAGGCTCTTCGTCTAATAATTTTGATTCAACAATAGAGGGTGGTGATACTTATCTTAGATACGGCAATGGCAAATATTATGTGCCAAATCTCTCCGACTATGGAACAATATTGCCAAAGAATCTAATTGCAAACCTGCTTACCAATAGAAACTTCACAAACATTTATGTAAATATAACGAACCAAAATGGACTTTATCAAACCATTGCAAACGGCTCAAAAACTGCAAACTTTATAATAAATCAATACTATATCGGTCCACAGCCTGTATATGCGACGATCTCTTCTGTACCTGAAAGCAATGTACTTTTTGGTGAGAATGCACTTAGAACACTTATGCCTACACCTTATATAACTTGGGGAAGCTACCTTGGTCAATGTACAGACTGCCTTGGTCAAGGCACAGGCTATTACTATAAGCAGTTTAATGTTCCTTCGTTCGTACAGCTATTTGACTGGTATAAGACAGGCCTATTCACCGATGCACTTGATTTATATCTTAACCAGTCACCGCTAAATCCTTCTGGAATAGTTGCTAGTGGGCCATTTAACGCTAGAGGCTATACAAGACTAATCTATGTACTTAATGATAGGTTTAACAACACAATTTACCTTCCAATAGATGCCGATATTGTAAATATAACACAGATAAGGCTTAATGTAAATCCTGTTGTAGATCCATCGAATGTAAATCAAACAACACTCTACATAACAGGTAATGCAACATACTTTGATGGTGTTAAATACGTGCCTTTAGCAGGTAATTCTATCTACATTTACTTCAACAACAACATAAATTATATGCAGTATAATGCATTGCTCTATCCGGTGAATGCGATACTTTGTGCATATAATAGCATGGCAAGTGGTCCATGCACACTTGCAAACCCTGCGTTTACAAGCTTATCTTCGAACTCAAATATAATAACATACTATCCGCAGTATAATGCCTTAGGTGAATGCGGACCACCGCCAACCCATCTCTTCACCCCGCCGGTATACAATTGCAATATATATGGCAATGGCTTGCCAGCAACATGCAACTCAATAGTTCTACAAAGCGGTCAGACAATAAAACAGTGGTGCATACCTTTAGCTTCTAATGGCACTGGTATATGCACCTCGCAAATTGGCTTAATGGGCATAGCAACAACTGACCAGAATGGCAATTTTGCACTTACCGCAAACGCATGTGGTATAAGCACAGTATCTATAACGGCAGAATTTTACGGCTACCCATATAATGAGCCTATAACCATAACACAGCCTTATCTCTCAGACTCTGCAACCTTATATTACGCTCTTCCTTATGACGGTGCTACAGCTCAGAAAGTAAATACGCCACCTAGTCGCCTTGCAACATTCCAGGCGGTAAGTTATGCATGGAGTCCAAATGAAACTACAGTAAGCTCTGTCCAGCTAGGTTTAGACGTACTTTCATATGGTTCTATAAGCTTTATTTTGCTTGTTGGAGCGGTGGCTACCTCTATATTGCTGATCTATTTTATAGAAAGGGCAAATAAGGGCAAAAAAGATTAACTATTTATATCAAAAAGGTCCCTATATTAATTGATGATAGCGATAATATTATCAATTGGGGCGATAAACGCATTTATACCACTAATAATAATACTTATTTTGATAGTTGCTGCAGCAGGCCTGATGCGTGGCTACAATATATTTGCCTTGTTTGGTATAAGCACTTTGTTGGGTGGCGCAGGTAAAGCAACTTTAGCTGGAAAAAATGTTGCTATTAAGACTGCAGGTGTTAGGAAGGGTCTAATTATGGGAAAGAAAGCTCAAGCGCTTGGAGGATATGTCCAGAAGGAAGCTATTCCTAAAGGTGTAACTTTTGCAAAGTATTATAAGCAGGAATATAGCGCCGCCATTGCATCTGGTGCCTCTAAAGCTAACGCAGCCAAAATCGCTTACTCAAACGCAAGAACTAGGATGATGTATGCTAAGATTAATACATTTCAATCCAACTTAAATAAGGGAATAGAAATTTACCAGAAAATAAAAGTTAAAGATAAAAATAACATAGCTAAAAATAAAGTAGTAAAAGTACGCATTCCACTACCAGCGCTTTTAGGTATGCTAAAAGCTCAAAATGCTTCATCTGCCTTGAAGAATGATACTCATGCGCAGATTTTATATGCTTCAATTAATAGCCAAGTGAACATACTCAATAACTTAGCCGCTCAAGCTAATCAAATACAGCAACAGCTTAATAGAACTTCTGCTGCTGCAGCTAAGGCAAATCTTGAAAGAATGCGACAGCTTACGGAAGATTACAAAAAAACTGCACATAACTTTATAAAAGATATTGATAGATATGGGCAAATATACCACGCAAATCGTAATGAAGAGAGTATACCATATTATTTTGCAAAAACAGTTAATCGTGTAATACCAAATTTGTTTAATGTTCCACCTCCACCATCTTTTCTTGACATTAACAGACGTGTCGAACCGCGAGCACATGTATATTGGGACAAGCTTCACTCAGACCTAGAAAAATCATTTAAAGAAGCATTTAAACCTTAAAAATATCACGCACTTCCACAGACATAATTATTTTATAAACATAAATTAATAAAAAAATAAAAAGAAGTTACTCTTCATCGTCTTCTTCAGATTCTTCTTCATCTTCATCTTCTTCCTCCCAATCTTCTTCTTCATCATCCCATTCTTCATCTTCATCTTCGTCGTCCTCTGCCATATTAACACCATTTTTGTTTTTAATCTCTTGTGAATTGATTAACAAAAATATATATAAATCTATCTCTAACCTTGGTTTCTCTTAATGCAAAGTGCTGGCTCAGGATAAATTTATATTTGTTCGTTAAAAATTATTTTATGGGCTCGTGGCTCAGTAGCAGAGCGTCCGCTTTGCAAGCGGAAGGTCGCGGGTGCGATTCCCGCCGAGTCCAAATGATGGTGTTTGTATGAAAGCGGCATATAAAATACTATTATTCATACTTGTGTTCTCTTTTCCTTTAGTTAATGCGGGTAACGTATGCCCTTTTGTGATAAGCGGCAATAACAATACCTATATATTAAACACATCAATCTCATGTATGAATAATACAGTTATATTTAGTGCAAATGCGCAGTCAAATCTACTTGACTGCAATTCACACGCGATAAACTCTATCGGCACAGCTATTATATTTTTAAATAATACATTCAATAACACTGTAGTAAACTGCACAATTAATGGTAAAATATTAAGTATGCACAATGCACAGAACAACATAGTTAATGCAACTGGAAATTATAGTCTTGTTTTCTATGATAATACTTCAAATATCGCAATTGGTAATTTCTTTCATCTATTATTATATGGTCCTAATAGGGAATATACAATTGGTAGGTTTATACAGCTGATGCCAAACGTGTTTGCAGAAAAAGCTCCTTATCTTGTATCAATGAATCAAAAGATGAGCGATTTTATAAAAGCAGCCGAGGAGTATAAGTTGCCTTTTCCAAGATTCGGGATTTTTCCGAATGCAAGCTGCGACGGCTCATGCTACTTCATGCTAGAAAGCGAAGAAATATCTAAAAACAATACAATAAACTTTAATCCTTATCTATATAGTACGCCATACTGGGGGTTTGATATACTAGGCTATACTAGGTTCAACATAAGCAGAAATGTTTTGTATGAGCCAGCTTATATAAGCCCATTTATATACCAAGATGAAATATTTCCAGTAAACAAGCCAATATATTGGAATTACACCATTATATTCAACACGCCTACAAAGACAAACAAGCTAAGGCTTCTTAATGGTTGGCAAGGAGATCCTAATGCCACTGTACAAGCTACGTTCTACAACATTACTAGCGGCAAATTTGTTTATGAAAGAGGTTACCAAGAGCCAGGCGTGTATGAATTCATAGCGCTGCTTGATACTCCATATGACCATGAGAACTCTACTACCGAAACATACTCTGTTGGCCTTTCTTACTGCACTGATGGCATGGGTGGAATAGGCATGCCGGGCTACTATCCTTTTGCTTATAATTCGCTAAATAAGAAAAATGTCTTCTGGCTTACTAATGAGATCTGCTCAATAGGCATGGATATAGGTGCAAGTAATGTGTTAGTAAACTGCCGTGGCGGATATGTAAAATCTACAAAAGTTGACTTTAGAGTTTCTGGCCAAAGAAATGTAACAATAGAAAACTGCTTCCTATATGGCAATGGTATATCAGCAATATCTTCAAACCTTACGATATATAATACCACATTTATAGCGAATAGCAGTGCGGATAGGGCTATATTGGCAAATAATTCTAATATCTATTTGTATGATGTAAAATTTGTAAATTTCACCAAGCCTATAGAGAGCTTTAATTCGATTATAAACACTTCGAATAATTCTATAACTATAATACCGCCAAGCAATATAACAACATCAATAACAACAATTCCAACAACCTTAACATCTACAATACAATCAACATCTGTTATACCTAAATATCACACCCAAGTAAATAGCAAGGCTATAATAATAATCATTGCTATAGTTTTATTCGTATCAATTCTTTCTTTTATAATATATTTGTTAACTGGTAGATTCGATGATTCCAAACATAGATCCAAGAGCTCTTAAAAACATGATGGACAAACTCGGTATAAAAAGCAAGGAGATAAAGGCAGTAAAGGTAGTTATAGAAGGCGTTGATAATGACATAGTGATAGAAAACCCGCAGGTTACTATGATAGAGATGCAGGGTCAGAAATCATTTCAGATAACAGGAAATTTCTATGAGAAAGAAAAGAGCGAGAAGGTGGAGATAAGCGACGAGGATATTATTTTTGTAAGTGAGCAGAGCGGTGTTAACGATAAAGAAAAGGTCAAAAAGGCTATAGAGGAAAGCAAAGGAAACCTAGCACAGGCAATAATCTTATTAAAAGAGAAAAAAAGCTGATCTAATAATCTATTTTGAATAGCTGCACAAATGGTATACCATTAACTTTCCTAACATCATTTTCACTTGCGAGACCCTTCTTTATGATAATTTTGGCTGAGCGCTCACCAACAATATTGGCTGAGTATATATCGCCAATAAGTGCTTCTACATCCTCCTCCTTTAGCAGCTCTCCCTTGTAGAAGCTAGCATATTTGTCAAGGTCTATCTCTATCTTACCCTCTTTTATAATCCTGCCTATAAGCTCCTCATCGCACATGGCTATTATATCGCCATGCTCTGTTTGGTATCGTTTGAAGTATATCATCAAAGCAGCCCATTTATTCTTTGAAAAATATTATTTATAAACCTTATTTTTGAACGCTTTCTTTGCATACATATATGAGCTGTCATAATTATATTTGTAAAGGATGCATAGCAGGTAATCAACACAACTATTCCAGAAAAGGCAAGAAGTATTGTTGCGCTAATTATGCAACTTAACCGTATTTGTAGAAGAAGTAGAATGTAGAACTATATAATGTAGAGTACCATAGCAGCCAAATGCCTCCTGAAAAGTTGTTAGTTATAAACGCAAATACACCTAATATAAAAAGGCCTATTGAGAATGAAACTTCAGCCATTGAATTTTTGAATGCACTTATAAATTTGCTGTACTTTTTTTCACCGCTCTTTATCCATTTATAGCTTGGGTTCGCCTTTAGCAGAGCAGCTATTGCTGCTTTTGTCCTTATTATAGCAAGTGCAAAGTTAAGAAGGAATATCATTATCCCATATCTAAACGAGCCAAAATAGATCCTTGATACAATTATAGGTGCAAGGAAAGAGAGAACAAGTGCGAGTATACCATAAAGCTCAAGGTAAAACTTAAAGTAAAGAGGGTTTAGTATATAGTTTAATGACTGCCTAGTAAACGGAAAGTTGGAGAATACTATTAAAATTGAAAGGATAGTAAAGAGAAGCAATACAACAGAAAGGTAGTTGAGTCCAAACCCAAGGCTTATATAATCTGTATGCTCTACAAGGCTAAACCTCTTTCTCTTTATCCTCCTTAAATAATATCCAAGGAATTGGGTGCCACCATAGTTGTAGCGCCACTGCTGTCTTGCAAATGCACTAAATCTCTTTATCGGCCTGCCAAGTGCATAAATTCTAGGAACATAAATACCTTTGTAATTCTTCATCTTTGCTTCGAAGGAGAAGAATGTATCCTCAATTACATATTCTGGAAAACCACCGACATCTTCTAGTGCCTTCCTTCTCACAATGCCACAAGAACCCGCAAAGATTGATGTATTGTGTGAAGCACGCGAAGGTTGTATGAATGAGAAGAAGAAGCTGTTGAATAGATTTATTGAATCAGCAAAGAAGTTGCTGTTTGCATATCTTTTTTCTGTTTGTACATAACCTACTTTTGGGTCATCGAATATTGGGACTAGATCTTTAAGGAAGTTCTTGTTTAACAGGTATTCATCAGCATCGAATATGCTTATCAGTTCTTCGTTTGATTGCTTGAGGAAGTTATTTAGCGCACCAGCCTTAAAGCCCTTTCTCTCATTTCTGTGTATAAATCTAAAGCCATTTCTTTCTGCAACCTTTCTAAGCCCATCAGCAAGCTCGCTGTCGCTTGAGTCATCTAAAAGATAGAAGTTTACCTTGTCTTTTGGGTAGTCTATAGCCCTTAGCTTCTTAAGTGTTTTTTCTACAATCTTTGGATCTTCATTATATGTAGGTACAACAATAGCAACAGTATAATACCTTTTTATTTTGCCGAATAGATTCTTTTTTTCCTTCATCTTCTTCTCGTAAAAATATGAGTCATAGTATGAGAATGCTGCCATCGTGTTGAAAAAAGCGGCTATCACTGTGAGGATAAGGAATATTATCGCTATTATGAGCATTGATAGGTTTAATGAGATTGTGATAAGGTAGATTGAGAAGCCTATGCTCACAATATCAAGCAGAAATATTGTAGGCAGTGTTATAAACCTAGCAAGCCACTCCTTATCCAATCAACCACCGTATTGATTTTCTTTTAATCTTTAATTTTTTATTCTTAATGTTTTGACCTTTTATAACCTTTTATATATTTTTATTGTTAATAATTCTATGCCGGAGTGGCGGAACCAGGTAACGCGCCAGAAAGCGGCGAAACTCGAGATCTGGTTGCCTTTTGGCATTCTGGGTTCAAAATAACTAGCGTTATGAAATTCCCAGCTCCGGCGCTTTTGCTGATTTCATAAACTCATTTAGAAGAACAGTCGCATATGAACCAGCAGGCAGTGAAAAATTCATATCTACGCTATCATTTATCGAATAAGAAAAGTCTCTAAAAGGAGCAAAGCAAGCCCTGTATGAGCCCTTCATGCTCAGCTCAGGCATGCCCTTTATCTTAAAATCTTCTTTGCTTATTCCAAGCTCCTCCATAACCTCTTTTTCATAAGCGCTTATCTCTTCTTCTTTGCTTTCGTAGCCAACTAATACAAACAAAGGATATGAGCCTTCAAGGCCTATTGTTCTTTGCCCTATATCTGGAAAGCCATAACTGTTTGCCTTGCATGAAAGTTCATCTTTTTTAAGCTCTATATCTCCACATCTAATGCGTCTCTCAAGCGCTAGGTTGAATATATAATCTTCTACAGCATGTACAAACATCACGCTTATGCCACGCGGTAGCTTTCTTAGGGCGTTTGCATAATTATTGTACCTAGCCATGTATTCTATAACGCTTCTCTCATGCTTGAGGTACCTTGGGAAGTATTCTAAAGCCTTTTTAAAGTCGCGCTCCTCGGCTAGTCTCTTTCTTGCAGTTATAGCCGCTTCGTTTCTCTCATTCTTTGTAGAGGTCAAATATTCAAAAACAGCACCCTCAAAATCCCCGCGCATAATCTTCATACCGACTATATGATTGTTCTCTCTGAGGCCAAACCTTTGCCTATCAAAGTAATTTGGGAACATATTATTTAATTCATTTAATATCGCTTCGATTGCATTTTTATCTTTAGATGAATTCTTTATCCTTATTGTAAAGGCATTTCCAAGTAGGTCACCCATTTCTATACCTTTATCACTCTCCCATGCACCATTTATAGAAATATCCTTTATACTAACATTCATTACTTCTTCTGCCTTCACGCCAAAAATACTAGCAAGCTGCACTGTTGTTGCGATTCTATCTTTTAAGCCTGCATAGCCAATAGACTTTTTGCCACGCCCCAACCTTTTTGCTATCGCTATTAATGCCTCTTGTGTATTCCAATTTTTCTTTTGCAAAACAAAAACAGCAAATTTGCCAGGCGTTGCTTGCATAATGTATTTTTTGTCAAGCTCTAACACAACACCTTCTTTTGTTATCTCCCTTACAATAAAGTCTTCAGCACTTTCCTTTATTGTGCCCCCAATGCCCTTCCCCTTAGATAAGCAAAGCATTTTTTCACTTTATCTTTTTGTTAAGTTTTGCAGGATCTGTAATGCTGAAGTAAATCTTGAAAAACCAGTCCATATTGCCTTTTAATACCTGCCAAGCCATATACTTCATACCAAGCTTCATTATATAATTAGTTGTTGAAGGCTTTAGCTTAACAGCAGGTTCTGTATAAGAGCTTATTACAAATGTCGCTTTGTGATAGCCAAATTCGAATGGGCAGTTTGTTCTTCCATCAAATTTTGAATCAATACCTCTTAGCCTATCGCTTATAACACCAGATTCAATATGTGCAGTAACAGCCGATTTTGATGTTTGAATATTTGTTGCATCACCCATGCAAAATGCGTCATCATAATTTCCTATATTAAGCTTGAATCTATCTGTTTTCACAAATCCATCATCATCCGAAAAATCTTTTACAATGCCTGCTCCCTTATGGGGTGGTACAAGTGCTGCAAAATCATAATGTACAGTATCACCTTCTATTGAGCTTATTGTCTTGTTCTTTGTATCTATGCTTTCAACATCAAAGAATGTGATTATATTTATGTCGCGCTCTTTCATTGCTTTTTCTACAAACTCGTTTATGGGCTCTGCTGGATAAGCCCTAGGAAAAGGCGTTATAAAGGTTATCTTTGTCTTATCCTTGAGCTTATGCTTTCTTAAATACTCTTCAAAAAGAAATACCGCCTCATTTGGCGATGGTGGGCATTTGTATGTAGGGTAAGATATACCTATAACAGCATCCCCACCAGAGAAACTTCTAACCTTGCTCCAGAGCCTTTCAGCTCCTGCTGTATCGCTATGTGTATCGCCGAACTCGTTGAATAGCTCTTGATGGCCAGGTATCTTGGAATAGTCACCTGTGCTACCTGTGTCAATAACAACATACTCATAGCTTAATTCGCCACCATCAAATATAATTTTTCTATTTGCAAGGTCAACACTCTTTACTTCTTTATTTATGAAATTAATCCCTCTTGGAAGAAGCTTTTTCTTTTCTATTTTTTTCTCTTTAGCTCCAGCAAAGGCTATGTGAAGCTGCCATGGCTGAAAGTAATGCATAGTGGATTTGTCTATTATTGTGACATCAAAATCCTTGAATGTGTGGTGCGAGAGCATTATTCCTCCATCTCCGCATCCAACTATAACTAGCTTTTTCTTCTCCACCTCCATTACCTTTTTACCTGCTTACTATCTTTATGCTTACCTTGATTACTCCATCTTCTTCCTTTATCTCTATTATCTGATTCTTTGTTTTTTCAGCCCAAGCCTTCGCATCTGCTTTTATTCCTGGGTCTGTAGCCCATACCTCTATAATATCGCCGACCTTTGCATTCCTGTAAGCTTTTGAAAGTTCAACAATAGGTCCAGGGCAGCTTGAGCCTCTAGCGTCTACAACTATATTTGCCATTTATTCACCCAAGTTTTATATGAAAAACGTTTCTCCGCCTTCAGCCATCTCCAAGAAGGTGGCAGCGCCAACTATATCATCTACGAGCTCGTTAAGATCTTCCCTCTTAATATTCATAACACCAGCCATTGTAGAACACACATATACTTTTGCACCCATCTCTTTTGCTTCCCTTAGCATTTCCTGCCAAGGCTTCGCATTCATTTTCTTAAGTCCGTTCATAAGCGCTGGTGCCATATCCTTGAATTCATTTGGAAATGGTGGCTCTTTTGCATTTTTGGTAAAGCCTAGAAGCGCCCAGCCCGTTACAAAGATATTTACTTCAAAGCCCATTGCGGCAGCAGCCTGAGAAAGAATTCCAAGAGGTAAAAATTTATCGGCTGTGCCACTGAACATTACAATAGAGAGCTTACTCTTCTTTTTTGGCATATCCACACCACTTACTAAAATGGATTAAAAGAATAAAAATATTTGCCAGGTTTTTAAAAGTACATATCTCCATCTTTTCATGCAGCCGCATAATTATGCAGTATCTGTAGCTTCTTTTGCAAAATGTTTATAAATTTTTCCTTCCAAATTATTCCCAGTAGCGTTTAGAGCAAATTTTTGAAAATCTTCCCCACCCTCTAAACGCTGCCCTTTTTATGAATAAAATTCCTTTATTCCTCTAATCTGATTTTTAGGCTATAACGAGTAGAAAAATGAATAAGAAAATAAACATTAGATATAAATAGTTTGAAGCAGAATAATATCTGATATTGATGAAGAAATTTAAGACGACAGATGAAATAAAGATACCAGATAAGCTCATAGACCAGGTTATTGGCCAAGACAGGGCTGTGCAGATAATAAAAAAGGCGGCTAAGCAGCATAGGAATGTTTTGCTTATCGGAGAACCTGGCACGGGCAAGACTATGCTAGCACAAGCTATGGCTGAGCTTCTTCCAGCTACCGATCTTGAGGATGTGCTAGTGTATAAAAATCCAAATGATGAGAATAGACCGCTTGTTAAGGTTGTAAAGACCTATCCCGAGCCACCAGAACCAGGAAAACCTCTTGGCGACGGACAAGGCAGGCAGATACTACAAAAAGAAAGAATGAGGGCTCGCATAGATACAAGAAGCAGCGGCGACTCTAAGGTAACATCGATTGTGCTCATTCTTGTGATAATACTTTTTGCACTTTCTCTTTCTGGCTTCTTTTCAGGCTATGAGATAATAGTTCTTGCAGCGTTAATACTTGGTGTTCTTGTCTTCGGTTCTGTCGCTCTTTTCGTAAGTGGCTTGACAAAGCGTGTTGGCGTGCTTCCAGGTGCGTTTGACTCAAATGAGCCAAAGCTTATTGTTGACAATACAGGCATGACCCATGCACCATTTGTAGATGCTACAGGTGCTAAGGCTGGTGCATTGTTTGGCGATGTTAAGCATGACCCTCTCCAAAGCGGTGGCCTAGGCACACCCGCTCATCTGAGAGTAGAGAGTGGCGCTATACATAGAGCAAATAAGGGCGTGCTCTTTATAGACGAGATAGCAAGCCTTGATCCAAGGTCGCAGCAAGAGCTTCTTACAGCAATGCAGGAAAAGAAGTACCCTATAACAGGGCAGAGCGAGCTAAGCTCAGGCGCTATGGTAAGGACAGAGCCAGTACCAAGTGACTTTCTACTTATTGCAGCTGGCAACCTTATGGATATACAGAAGATGCACCCAGCGCTGAGGTCAAGAATAAGAGGCTACGGCTATGAAGTATTTATGGAATCAACAATGCCAGATACAAAGGAGAATGAAGAGAAGATAATAAGGTTTGTAGCGCAGGAGATAAAGAAAGATGGCAAGATACCACCTTTTGATTATGATGCCTGCATGGAAATAGTTGAAGAGGCAAGGCGCAGGAGTGGGAGAAAGAAAAGATTATCACTAATCTTGAGAGATCTTGGTGGTTTAGTAAGGGCTGCGGGTGACATTGCGGTAGAGAAAGGAAAGAAGGTTGTTACAAAAGAAGACGTTATAGCAGCTAAGCAGCTTGCAAGGCCTATAGAGGCGCAGTTTGTTGACCAGGCATTAGAATACAGAAAGGATTACAAGGTATTCAGCACATCGGGCTTTTCAATAGGCAAGGTTAACGGGCTTGCTGTTATTGGCTCATCATACTTGTCAGCCGGTATAATAGTGCCTATAGTTGCTGAGGTAACCCCTTCAAGCTCAAGGGCTGAGGGTAAGCTTATAGCGACAGGCAAGCTTGGAAAGATTGCCCAAGAGGCTGTAAAGAATATAAGCGCCGTTATAAAAAAACATTTGCATGTTGACTTTGCTAGCTACGATATTCATGTTCAGTTTCTACAAACATATGAAGGGGTTGAGGGTGATAGCGCCAGCATATCTGTTGCTGTTAGTGTGATATCTGCACTCGAAGGCATACCTGTTGACCAGTCTGTTGCAATGACAGGCTCTCTTTCAGTAAGGGGCGATGTATTGCCTGTTGGCGGTATTACAAGCAAGGTAGAGGCAGCTATAGACGCAGGGCTCAAGGCTGTAATCATACCAAAGAGCAATGTAAATGATATCTACATTGACAAAGATAGGCTAAAGAAAATAAAGATTATACCAGTCTCAAATATAGGTGAGGTTCTAGAATATGCACTTAAGAAAAGCCCTAGAAGAGATATAATAATAAAGGAGCTCAAGCACTATATCTCAACAGATTCGAGGGAAAGAAAGCCAATAGAGGAAAGCGCTGAAGAAAAGAGGTGAGCATATGCCTGTTCCTACTTCTAAGAACGATCAAGATGCAAAGACTAAGCTTGAGATGCTTGGCAAGCAGATAATAGAAGATATAGAGTATGGCAAGAACCCAAAATTTGTAACAATAGCAAGAACAAGATCAAACATAATCTATGACCCAAAGAGCGGTTTTCTGAAGCTTGGAGGTGCAAAAGAAGAAAGAACTTTCATTAACGTTGCTCAGGCAAAGAGGTTTATGCAAACCATGGCGGTTGCCGCTAAGTGCCATAAATTCTTAAGGGAAGGTCTGCATACAAGCATAAGAGGTTTATTCTACCAGCTCAAATACTCTCTTGGCGAAGACATAGATGAGAGTATATTTAGTGAGCAGTCAGAATCGAATCCACTTATAGAAGACCTAGAGGTTGCACTTTCGTTGAAAAGGGAAGACCTAAACTTAAATGCTAATAGGAAAGGTGTGCTTGCTGGAAGGATGAAGGTAATAGATAGGTCAGGTGGCGAAGAGGTTACAATAGATTGCAGCAAGATGGGGAGAAGCGGCTGGGCTATTCCGAGCGATGTTGATAATAATATAGAGTTTGTAGATGTAAAGGCTTCATATGTGCTTGTTGTGGAAAAGGATGCACTTTGGCAGAGGCTTAATGAAGACAATTTCTGGAAAAAAGAGAACGCAATCTTGATAACGCCTGTTGGCCAGGCAGCTAGAGGGACAAGAAGGCTCATAAGAAAGCTTGCAGATATGGGTTTGCCAATATATGTATTTACTGATTCAGATGCATGGGGATGGTATATATACTGGACCATTAAAACTGGTAGTATTAATCTTGCATATATAGGCAATGATGTCGCAACACCCGAAGCGAAGTTTATAGGTGTATCGCTTTCAGATTTAGATAGATATGATTTTCTAAACAAGCTTACAATAAAGGCTAGTGAGATTGACTTAAAGAGGGCACAGGAGATGCTAAATTACGAGTGGATAAAGCGCCATAAAGAATGGGTTAATGAGCTAGAGCGTATGATAAAGACAAAGAAGAAGCTCGAGCAGGATGCGCTTCAAGGTCCTAGCCTTACATTCGTTGACCAGTATATAAAAGATAAGATAGCAAATAAGGAGTTCCTGCCTTGATCATAAGAAGTATATAAGCCAAGCAGCAATTACAAAACCTGCAGCTATGACAATAGGTATTACATGCTTTACCCTTATTAGTATCTCCTTGCTTGTCTCAATTAACTTTTCTTCTGCATCTTCGCCCCAGATTGCAAAATTGTGTATAACAAAGCTTCTATATGTGCTTTTTACCTCCTCCATATTTGAAAGAGCATTCTCAATTGCTATGTCAAGAATTGGCAATAAGATACTGGGCTTTGTTTTTCTTCCAAGCACATTGGTAAAAGGCCTGTTTAATGAATTTACAGAGTGTGTATCTGTAGTGTAAACTTCACACCTCATATTGTATTTATCTTTTACATGATTTATTATACTTTCTCTTAGCGAAGGCAGCATGTTATTTGCATCAAAGTAGATCATAGCAAAGCGTTCATTGCCAAATTTAAATATACCAACGCTAGTATACCCTTTTCCAATATCTTCTGCATTTTTTATAAGGTTTGAAAGCTTGATAGAGTAAGAGCCAAAAAAGAGCTTTTGGTTTCTCTTTAAATTCAACGCCTCTCTTATCGCTTTTTTGTAAAGCTCAACATACTTGCTTCCACTATATACGCCTTTTAACTCTTCTTTGTTTGCACTCTCGATTCTTGAGTTGTGCGCATCGATAATAATGCTCTTCTCCCCAGCTATTTTTATGAATTCTTCACCAACATCATCTCCTATATCTTCTGTGACCATTGGCGCCTTTGTAAGCGTTATAAGCTTTGCATCATTTATCTTGATCGCAATTGCTTTGCATGCTCCTTCTTCACCAAACCCTATGCCGCCACGCGCCTCTTCAAAGTTCTCTTCTCTTATATTGTTAATCTCCTTCTCCAATTCCTTGCCTATCATGCCAATTTCGCTTGTGCTTATTGGGTTACTTGAATGGTTAACAGTGCCATGTAATATGAATGGATTTGCGCCGTATCTCTTTAATATTATACCGCCAAGATATTCTGTTGCAGTTGCTCCACCTGTGCCTGCAAAAGGACCGTAGTGTATGCCAGGTTCAACGAAAATCGCCTTTAGTCTTTTTCCTTTGAGAGCAAGTATTTTTATCATTATATCTTTCTTTGTTCCAATACCAAGGCTAAAGTTGAACGTGCCTATATTGTAAAGCCACTGATTTATCATTGTATTAAAGATCTCAACTCCGCTTATATTCAGACTCTTCTTAGCTGGTTTGTCAACAATGTAAAGGAAGATGTAGCCTATAATTAGGAATATAAGCATGCCGCTGTAAAGTTTTATTGCCGCTGGCCAGAATGGAAGATTTAGGTTTATAAGGTATTTTCCAAGAGGTACATAGAAAAGAAAATTTAGCGTTGGTTGTATTAAAGCTATAAATGTTGCATGCCTTTTGCCCATTACGAATCTACTTACTATAAACCAAAAACCAAATAAGCTTGCATTTGCTAGCAGTATTACGACATAGGCTATTATATAGCTCCTTAAGAAAAGGAATATGGCGCTGTTAATGACTAAGAAGAAGGAATATGCTATTGTGCTCATAATAAATATCATTAGTATATGCTTGAGGTATATCCTTCTTTTAATGAGCTTTATTATAGCTGCGCTCACCAAGGCGGGAAGGCTTATTATAAGAAGGCCAGCGCTCATTCCGTTTGCTAATGCATATGCAAGATTATACCCTATTTCATTATAGTGCAAAGCAATTATAGATAATATGCCTGCTAGTATTCCTATTAAGAAGATTAGAGCAATGCTCGTGCTGTTATTTGGGGCATTCTTTGTAAAATAGTCTGAGTAGTGAAGGAGAAATTTTTTTTCATCTGGCATGCGAACACTATCTTCCAAACCTTCTTTCGCGCTTGCTGTATTCGATAAGTGCTTTCTTCAAATCCTCCTTTCCAAATTCTGGCCAGTACTTCCTGCAGAAGTAGAGCTCAGCATAGCCCGATTGCCAAGGCATAAAACCTGAGAGCCTCTCCTCGCCAGAGGTTCTTATAATAAAGTCTATGTCTGGCACATCCTTGGATAGCATGTATCTTTTGAATGTTTCTTGATCTATCTTACTTATCTTGCCGTTTTTTGAATCTTTTGCTATTTCATTTGCAGCATGTACAATATCTTCCCTTCCACCATACCCAAGGAGCATGTATATAACACGATCCCTATATTTCCTTGTCTCTTCCTCTATCTTTCTTAGCATCGCCAAAAGATCTCTTGGCAGTAAGCTCTTTTTACCAACTATCACAAACTTGGTTTTTGTTTCGTGTAGCCTTCTTATTATACTTTTGTCCCTTGCAGCCTTTCTATATATATTAAATAAAATATTGAGCTCATTCTTTGGCCTGTTCAGGTTTTCTGTAGATAGGGCCCAGACAGTAATGCTCTTTATGCCGTAGCTTTTGCACCATTCACTAAATTCTATGAACTTCTTTACCCCATAGCTGTAGCCCTTTAAGAATGAGAGTCCATGCCTTCTAGCCCATCGCCTATTGCCATCTGGAATTATTGCAATATTTTCCGGAACCTTCTCAATCTTGCTATCCATTAGCATCACACGCCTTATTCAATCATTAATATTTTTTGCCATTATATTATAAATCTTTCTATATGCATAAGCTCATTTATCTTTGCTATTCTTTCACCACCCACAATACCGCATTTTATGTAATTGGCTCCTAAGCCAACAGCTAAGTGTGCAAGAAAGTTGTCTTCTGTTTCGCCGCTTCTGTGCGAAACAATAATCTTTAACCCCTGCGCCGCCTTTACTGCTTCTATTGTATCACTTAATGTACCCGCTTGATTAATCTTTATTATCACCCCATCAGTTGAGCGATGCTTTTTGCCTTCGTTTATTCTTTCTTTATTTGTTGCATACAAATCATCGCCCACGACAAGGAAGCCTTTGCCGAGCTCGTTTCTAAGTTCTGAAAAGCTGGCAAAGTCTGAGCTCTCAAACGGATCTTCTATGTAGTAAATTTTGTTCGTTGAAGCGATATCTTTTACAAAATCAAAGTATCCCTTTTTGCTTAGCTCCTTTTTGTCAAACAAATAATAGCCGTTCTTGAAGTATTCACTTGCAGCCATGTCTATGCCAAGTTCTATATTTTTTTCAACACTTCTTGCTATCTTGCTTATTAGCTTTATACTTTCTAAGCTATTGAGCTTTGAGGTCCACGCATTTTCAATGGTTTTACCAGAGGCGAGGCCGTTCTTGGCGAGGTGGCTACCTAATTCATTATATATCTTTACATGTCTTTTCTCCTCTTCTCTAATAATTTTGCTTTTGCTACTTATCAATATCTCTTGTATGCTCATTCCTTTGCCGTGTGCGCCGCCTCCAAACGCATTGCCCAGAAGCCTAGGCATTCTCGGCTTTATTCTCGCTAAATTGCTTACCAGTTTATAGAGCTCAAGCCCCTGCTTTAGCGAAGCTAGCCTTGCATTCGCAATAGAAATAGCTGTTGCTATATTCGCGCCTATATAAGAGAAGTTTTCAGTACCATCTATCTCATGCAGCAAAGAATCTATACCTTGCTGATCAAGCTCATCAGCTCCTATAAGCTTATTCTTCTTTTTATAAAACCTATTTATGCCAAGTTCTACGCTATTATTCGGGAATGCAACCGCTTCATACCTGCTCCTGCTTGTTCCGCTTGGTGCTGAAGCCTTTGCATAGCTTTTGCCATCAGTAATAATTGCTTCTACAGTTTGCATTCCTCTAGAATCAAATACTGCTCTTAACGCAATATCTTTTATCATTTAATTGCCTCATCTGCGTGCAGGATTTTGCTTATAAGCTCATTTCCATTAAATATACCAAGTGAGCCATTTGAATCTATATTCTCATCAAATAAAAGGTTGTCACCATTTCTAACTTTGCCTATTATAACAGGCACAGGATCTGATGAATGTGCCTTTAAAACGCAAGGCGTCGCATGGTCGCATGTCACGCATATCCTAATATCATCTAGCTTAAGCTTTGAGAAGAAGCCATCGTCTATAGCTTTTAGTATATCTCTCTTCTTTTCTGGATCGCCAGCATGCCCTGGCTCATCTGGTCCTTTTATATGCACATATACAAAATCGCAATCCCTAGTATTTTTATTTACAATCTTTGCAAGCTCTTTGTATCTTTCTATGCCTTTCTTCGCAGATTCAAACTTTATCTCACGCATTTTAAGAAGTTTTGCAATTCCTCTTTCAACAGGCATCTCTGTAACAAAGCAGAACCTTATTCCAAACTTCTTTTCTATAGGCTCTACATCAGGCAGGCCAAGGGAAGCATCTCTTAGCAATATCGCATTTGCCGCTTGCTTCCCTTCAGCAATTCTTTTTTTGTTTACATTTGACTTAGAAAGAACCTCTATTGCCTTATCTACAAATTCGTTCACTATCTCTGCAGTAAATTCTGCTTCTTTTGTATTTTTTAAAGGCTTTGCTTTTGGTATGGGTGATGCACCTTCCTTTACTGTTTTTGCTATCGAAATGGTGCCTTTCTTAATATAGCCTATATCAACATTTGTTATCTCTTGTGAAAGCTTTTTATGGCGTGGGCTTATTAAAAGAGCTCCCCTATAATCTACTGTTGCCTTAAATTTTATTTTTACTCCTTCTATCTTTATTTTATTTATCTCTTTTTCAAGCTCCCTTGCCTCTCTTTTTGTGAGGCCGCACCTTCTGCTTATAATCCTCCTATTCTCATCTATTGTTGCAAAATTTGCCCTTAGTGCAATCTCATTTTTTCCTACCTTAAGCCCCGCGCCAAGCGCTTCCATCGATCCCCTGCCAGTGTAGTTTTTTATATTATAGCTAAGTATTGAAAAGACAGCAGAATCAGACTCTGGGGCTACCCCTTTTTTTATTGGATACATCATGCCCGCAAGCGAGTGCCTTGCAATCCTGTTCAGATTCTTCATGTTTGCTGCTTCGAGTGGTGTTTTTCCGTTTAGCTCTGCATTTTTCCTGTCTGCAGCGCCGTCAAGTATCACAAGCAAGTAGCGCACACAAACTACCTCTCGAAGATGAAGCGCGAAGGCTTTACTTCTTTTTCTATAACCTTCTTTATCAGCATAGCATTTCCCTTTGCAACGATAACTCCGTCGTTCCTAACAATGTAATCTATTGCTTCTTTTGCCTTTGCTGATACGTCTGAGTAGACAGTAAGCAAGATGTCGCCCTTTGCCACATTCTCGCCAAGCTTCTTGTTTATTAAAATACCTGCTTTCTTGTTGCTCGGCGCTCCAGCTATGCGCGCTGCATAAGCTAATACAGCATTGTCAAATTTCATTACTCTACCTTCGTGCTCAGCGACTAGGCTTTCACTATAGCTGCCTATCTCTATATCCTCTGGCATTATTTTTGGGTCTCCGCCCTGCTCCGCTATAATCTCTCTTAGTTTCTTCTCAGCGAGACCTTTGTTGAATATATCTTTTGCAAGCCTCTTGCCGTCGCTCTTGCCAGCCATCTCAAACAGTATGCCAGCTATGCTAATAGCTTTGTCAAGCAAATCCTCCTCGACTTTCTTTCTCATTATTGTAGCGAGCGCTTCCCTAGCTTCTAAAGCAGCACCTATTGCATGGCCTATTGGCTGTTCGCCAAATGTTATAGCTCCATTAACATGTATGCCAAGCTTTGAGCCTAATTCCATAAAATCCTTTATAAGCAATTCAGCCTCTGTCTTATTCCTTACCTTTACATTCTCTCCAGTAGGCACATCTAATACCATGTCTGTTGCGCCAACAGCCTTTTTCTTCGACATTATCGAAGGCAGCAAAAGCGGGTCTATTGAAAACGGATACTCTATTTTTATAAATATATCATCTGCAGGCGCTAAATGCATAGCTCCGCCCCAGGCTATGCAGCCGTTTGTCTTATTTACAACCTTCTCTAATTCTTTTGCATCTAGGTTCACAGGCATAAGAACCTCAGCCCTGTCTGCTGTGCCTGCTGCAGAGGTTATCGCCCTAGAAGATGTTTTTGGTATTGTAAGGCCTGCGGCAGCCACAATGGGAACTACGAGCAAAGTTGTCTTATCGCCTGGAACACCGCCTATGGAATGCTTGTCAAATACTCTTTTCTTTTTTAAGTTGAGTCTCTCCCCTGTCGCTACCATAGCCTCTGAGATATAAGCCGCTTCTTCAAGGTTTATTCCGAATGAATGCAAGGCTACAACAAATGTGGTGAGCTCATTCTTTTCAAGCTTTCCTTCGACTGTATCCTTGATTATGCTATATACCTGCTTGTAGTCAAGCCTCCTTCCATTAAGTTTTTCCTTTATTGCAATTAATGAGTCCGGCTGTTTTGCTATCTCTGCATCGCACTCCTCGCCATCTTTTGCATTAAGCTCTTCGGTAAGTTCTCTTGTCAAGCCCAGTGTAGAATTTTTGATAAAGTTTGCTATGTTCAATATTGCTGTGCTTGTCCTTCCCTTAAGCCTTATCTCAAGTCTATCGCCTGGGTGTGCGCCTATTATGTTTGCACTATTTTCATTTAGCATCGCTATCTTGGCGCCTGTTTCTATCTCAAGATTTTTTATCTTGAAGTTTATTTTACCACCTTTATACTGGCTTTTCGAAGCCCCAGTAGTCAAGCGCCTCCTTCAAGGCGCTGTGTTCCTTATCTTGAGCATATTCTGTTAAGCTAATACCTTCAAGCGTTGCCTCAATCGCCTGCCTCATCGCTTCGGCTCCTCTTCTTACGCCCTTAGGATGGCCATCAATACCCCCACCAGCTTGTATAACTATCTCTTCTCCAAGCATATTCATAACATAAGGCACAAGTCCTGGATGTAGACCACCGCTCGATACAGGCACAACAGGCTTTATGCTATACCATTCTTCATTTAATGTACCAACATGTTCATCAATATGCTCAAGCGTCATCTCTTCATCAAGGTCCACAACCTCTCTTCTAGATGCCTTAAGCTTGCCTACAACAGTACCTATATGTATCTGGTCCACACCTATAAGCCTTGCAAGCTTAGCGACAACGAGCATGCTCATTCCATGCTTTGGGTTTCTCGTAAATGCAGCGTGGAATGCTCTATGTGCATGTATGGCCAAGCCAAGATCTTCGCCAACCTCTCTCATTGTTTGCAATGCAGACCAGCCTGCTGTTAATATATCAATCATTATATATTCACCGCCCAGATCCTTGACAAGCTTAGCTCTTCTTATCATCTCATTTGTCTCAGCGGTTACGTTTGCTAAATAGCTCTTCTTCTCTCCCGTTTCCTTCTCAGCATAATCCCTATATTTAAACATAAGCTTCATTCTATCCTCAAACTTATTGAAGCTCTGGCTTGTAAGGTTTTCATCGTCTTTCAAAAGGTCAACACCGCCAAGCCATGCTTCTTTTGCAACATTTGCGTGTTCCTCTGTGTACATACCCACTTTGGGCTTTGGAACATGAGCAAGTAGAGGCCTCCTTTTCTTCATCTTAAAAATTTTGCCAAAAACACCTTCTATGCCAAATTGTGGGCCCTTAAAATGTTTGATATATTCTTTTGGAAGTTCAATATCTTCTAGCCTAAGGTTCTTGAGTGCCTTCATGCCAAATATATTGCCAGCAACAGAGCTCATAAGCTGTGGTATGCTGCCATATTCAAAGAGCTCTATAGGGTAAGCAATCTTAGCATAATTTCCCTTTATCCAATAAGCCCTTGCCCTTATCTTCCTTATATGCTCTTTAAGTGTTGTAAGCTCAGACCAGGTGCCATTGCTGCTCTCACTTGCAACCCTGCCAAGTGCTTCCTTCATGCTTATCCCTTTAGCCGGCTCTACTCTAAACAGGCATATTATGTCGCTCTCATCCGGCTTATATCTCAAATCCACAAAATCTTTGTATGGGTCATTCATTTATTCACCAAAGCCATGTATATTTTTCTTTTATACTCTGAATAAGTATCTCAGGGCTTACAAGTCCAAACTCACTTATAATACTCGTTATATCCTCTTTATTTATAAATTCAAAGACTGGATTCACAATTCTTATGTTTTTAGGGTGGTGCGCCCAAACCTCTTTTGCACTCCTGCTCTCTATGCTGCTTATCATACCATATGTTGCTTTTGCATCAAACTTTAATGCATGCGCAGCCACATAAACAGGAATATCCAGCATATTTGCCACCTTTGTGAACAAGCCGCTTCCTATCTTGTTTGCAATCTCTCCAAAAGGTGTTATAAGGTCTGCGCCTATGAGCATAAGGTCTGCATTCTTCATAGCAGCTAGTGCAGCGGAATCTACAAAATACTTTACCCTTATTCCGCTTCTTGCAAGATTTGTTGCTGTGATCCTACCTTGATAGTTGGGCCTCGTCTCTGTTATATGCACCTCAAATCTCTTTCCCTCTTTCTTTGCCCTTTCTAATATTGCCTCAACAGTTGAAGAATGGCAGTGTGTATATATTATAGAATTGTTTTTGATAAGCCTTGATCCATATTTTGAAATCAGCTCAAGCCCATTGTCTATATAAAATCTTGCACTTTCTGGCTTGTTGAATATGTTCAAGTATTTTATTATATTCCTTAGCATGGGTTCTGTCGGCCTTGTTCTTAAAAGCAGCTTGCTTGCATTCTTCTTATCCTTTGCGCTCTCCCACGCATCGATAGCTGCCCTTGCAATATGTTCTGCTCCCTGAATCTTTAAGCTTTTAATATCATTTACAATCTTGAGCAGCTTTCTCTCTCCCATGCAACCGCTAACTTATAGAAATTTGAATTTTATATTTGTATCGTTTTTGTTTTTTTGTTGTTTCTTATTTTTAAAGTAAAGTGATTTATAATTTTATAAGCAATTCTTATTGTGGTTTTATGGATGAAGTCTATACTTTTTCTGAGGCTGCAAAGCTTCATTTGACTAAGAATGAGCTTGGCGGAAAGGGATATGGTCTTGTAGAGATGACAAGAATAGGCTTGCCTGTGCCTCCGGGAATTATAATAACAACAAGAATGTGCAATAAATATTTCAAAGAGAAAAAGCTGTGGAAGAGCATTAAAGAAAAGATTCTCATAAAGATGAAGGAAATAGAAAGAGAAACAGGCAAGAAGTTTGGAAGCGAAGAGAACACACTTCTTGTTTCTGTAAGGTCTGGTGCACCTCTCTCTATGCCTGGCATGCTCGATACAGTATTAAACCTTGGAATAAACGACAGGATAGCAAGCTCGATTGCAAAAAAGCACGGAGAGAAGTTTGCTTATGATACCTATAGAAGGTTCCTCCAGCTCTTCGGTTCAATAGTGCTAAAGGTGGACAAATCGCTATTCGATAACATTGTAGAAGACGAGAAGAAGAGAGAGAATGTTGATGAGAGCGGTTTGAGTGCGGGCGCATTAAAAAGAATTGTTGAGAAATTCAAGACTATAATAAAGGAGAAAACTGGGAAAGAAGTAGAGCAAGACCCTTATAAGCAATTGTTCATGGCTGTTGGGGCTATATTTGATTCATGGTGGAATAAAAGAGCTGTTGAGTATAGAAGGATATACAACATTCCAGACACAATGGGCACAGCTGTAAATATAGTTGCAATGGTTTATGGCAATTTGAATGAAAAATCTGGAACTGGGGTAGCGTTTACAAGAGACCCATCAACAGGTGAAAAGAAGATATTTGCAGAGGTGTTGATGAATGCCCAGGGCGAAGATGTAGTCTCTGGCAAGAGAACACCCATGCCCATAGAAGAGCTTAAGGTAAAGATGCCAAGCGTATACAACGAGCTAGTAAGAACATGCAATAAGCTTGAGAAATACTTCAAGGATATGCAGGATATTGAGTTTACAATAGAGGACGGCAAGTTCTATATGCTGCAAACAAGAAACGGCAAGAGGTCTGCACAGGCAGCGCTTCGCATAGCAATAGATATGGTTAATGAAGGCCTAATAAATGAAAAGGAAGCATTGCTTAGAATAGAGCCTGAGCAATTGGAAAAGCTTCTCCATAAGCAGGTAGACAAGAAGCTTGCTGGCGAAGCTATTGCTATGGGCTTACCAGCCTCACCCGGCGCAGCGTTTGGCAAGGTTATCTTTGATATCGACAAAGCTATAGAAGCAAAGAGGAGAGGTGAAAATGTTATACTTGTAAGAAATGAAACAACTCCAGATGATATAAGAGGCATAGCTGTAAGCGATGGTATATTAACAAGCAAAGGGGGTATGACAAGCCATGCCGCAGTTGTAACAAGGGGCATGGGAAAGCCTTGTGTTGTCGGGAGCGGCATAAATATATATGGCAACAGCTTCTCTTCAAACAATGTTGTAATAAATGAAGGCGATATAATAACAATTGATGGAAGTGAAGGTAAAGTCTACAAAGGAAGCATACCACTAATAGAGCCCAAGCTTGGCGGGGATATAGCAAAGATAATGAAATGGGCTGACAAGTACAGGAGGCTTGGCATAAGGGCAAATGCTGATACGCCAGAGATGATTAAGAAAGCGATAGAGAATGGTGCAGAAGGCATAGGCCTTGCTAGGACCGAGCGTATGTTCAACTCAAAGGATAGGCTTGAACTTGTTAGAAAGATGGTTCTTGCTAGCTCAAATGAAGAAAGGCGCAAGTATCTAGAGATGATAAAACCTTTGCAGAAAAACGACTTCAAAGAGATGTTTAAATTAGCTAAAGGCAAGCCAATAACAATAAGGCTTATAGACATGCCTCTCCACGAGTTCCTTCCAAGGCTCGAAGAGCTTATACATGAGGTTGATGAGCTGAGGTGCGAAAATAAGGAAGAAGAGGCTAAGGAAAAAGAAAAGATAATAAGCAAAGTCATGGAGCTAAGGGAAGACAATCCCATGATGGGTCAGCGTGGTGTTAGGCTTGGCATAATATATACAGATATCTACAGCATGCAGGTAGAAGCAATACTTGAAGCGGCAATCGAGCTTGCAAATGAAGGCATAAAAGTAAAGCCAGAGATCATGATATCGCAGGTTGCTATAGCCAATGAACTTGAAAAAGCTAAGGAAATTGTAATGAATACAGCAGAATCTGTATTTAAAAGAATGCGCAAAAGGATAAAGTTTAAGTTTGGCACAATGATAGAAACGCCGAGGGCAGCACTTACAGGGAGTGAATTGGCAAAATATGCAGACTTCTTCTCATTCGGCACAAATGATTTAACTCAAGCCACATTTGCATTCAGCAGAGATGACGTTGAAGCAAAGTTTATGCCTTTCTATCTTGAAAACAAAATAATACCTAGCGATCCATTTGCACAGCTAGATACAAGTGGCGTGGGTAGGCTCATAAAACTCTGCGCAGATGAAGGCAAGCAAGCAAACAAAATGCTAGAGGTTGGCATATGCGGTGAGCATGGCGGTGATCCAAGCTCAATAGAATTCTTCAATTCAGCAAAAATAGATTATGTAAGTATGTCTCCAACAAGAATACCCGTTGCAAGGCTCGCAGCAGCAAGGGCAGCGATAAGTGGTGAGAGAAAGAGCACAGTATAGCAAGCAAAGTCAATAAGCAAATAGAAAAGGTTAAATCATTTAACATTTAGTTTTGATAGAGAGAAATGAATGGTGGCGCTGAGATAAAGGTAGAAGAGCAGGGAAGTAAGAAGGTGCTAAAGTATAATGGAATAACCTATTCACTTTCAGACAGCAACTCGATATATACACATATGTATTGGGATTTCTTCATACCCCTTCCACTTCTCTTCGAGAAGCCCAGGATACTTCTTATAGGACTTGGTGGAGGCACTATTGCTTATCAGCTCACCACATTGTATAACGGCAATATAACGCTAGAAATCTCAGAGATAAATAGGGTAATGGTAGAAAGGGCAAAGGAGTTTACAGGCATAGATATAAGCAGGTTTACTCTTTATCTAGAGGATGGGGCAGAGGTTGTAAAGAGGAAGAAGAATGCTTATGAAATAATAATATTAGATGCGTATATTAATGATAGAATTCCAAAGCAATTTTTGCAAGAGGACTTTATAAGTAATGCATATACAGCCTTAAGTGATAAAGGTATATTGGCTATAAACTATGCTAATAAGCTAAGCCTATTTTTCGAATATATTGGGTATAAGCAAAGGCTGAGAAAATATTTTGATCTGTATATATTAAAGAAGGGGATTGGTTCGAGGAATTCCATATTGCTTGCATCGAAAACATTGACTGGAGCAGAGATCTTTGCGATTATAAAATCGAAGATGCAGCAAAGCTTTGAAAACCAGTTCCTTATTGATGCTTACTCAGAGATGATAAAATAAGGGGCAAAAGTGAGAAATTAATGTAACGCCTTGTTTTTCTGTCAATATCTTTAAATATCTTTTTAACAGTATTTATCTTGGCTAGTATAGGTTAGATTAGATGGCTAATAAGAGCAGGTATACCAAACGGTATACCGTGGCTAGGTCTAATTATAGAAAAAGCCAGACCTCAACAGAATATCTAATAACCTATGGCTGGGCCATACTCCTTGCTACTATTTCTGTATTGATTCTTTATCTTTTTGTTTTTGCGCCATCTGCAATTGCTCCAAATACATGTTCCTTTGCATATGGTGCTTATTGCCAAGATATGATCCTTGGTTCAAACTCTATTTCTTCTAAAGTTGCATTGTTTCTTACAAATACGCAGCATTATCCGATCCTGAATCCGCAAATAAGCATAAACATTAGTAACATAGGCATTGTAAACGGAAAATGCCTGCCTAGTTATGTATTGCCAGGTGGTGCAATTATATGCAATGTAACCCTGCCAACCACAGCAATATCAACAGGCACATTGGTTTCTGGAAAACTTTATCTGAGTGCAATTCCCTGCCCAAGCGGTAATGTAACAACATGCACCTCTGGGCAGAGGCAAACATATGTTGGCAATTTCAATTCGCATGCTTCACCTTTGCTTACTAGTACAACATTGAGTATTAGTGTAAGTGCAACAAACTCAACAACCGCAACAGGCATACCAGACCATATAACAGCAAATGTAAAACTTCTTGGCTACCCAATAAGTGGTGCAACAATTAACTTTACAGCAAACCAGTCGGTAAAATTTAATCCTAGTGTTGCAACAACAGATAGTAGCGGAAATGCGTATACCTATATTACAGGTCTGCAGCCTGGAAAGGTAAAAGTATTTGCAACATTTGGCAATGTATCTGCAAACACAACATTAACCTTTACACCGCCTGTTTACATAACATTCAGCGTAAGCAGCATGACAGGAACAACACAAACAGTCTTGTCTGTTGACGGCGCACAATACACTTATACAAACCTTCCTGTTACCTTTGCATATTCGCAGAATAGCAAACATTCATATGCATTTTATTCACCAATCCCGCAGGGCAGCGCTGGCAATGCAAGGTATGTTTATAATTCAATAATTGGCTGCAGCTTAACAAATCAATCTGGTTCATTTGTTGCTGTATCGAACTGCACAGTAACAGCAACATATATGCTACAGTATTATCTTTCAATGGTTGTAAACCCAAGTGGCGCGGGCTCTACAACACCGCCAGTTGGCGGAAATAATTGGTATTATACAGGTTACAGCATAGGCATAAGTGCAACCCCTGCAAGTATGTGGTTCTTCAAAAACTGGACAGGTAGCGGCACAGGAAGCTACACAGGCAACAGTATAACAGCAACAGTTGTAATGAATAGTCCGATAACAGAACAGGCCAACTTCTACTCTACAACATCAACAACCTCAACTACAACATCTACTACAACTTCATCAACAACTTCATCAACAACATCTACAACAACATCCACAACAACATCTACAACAACCTCATCTACAACCTCTACAACAACTTCATCAACAACCTCATCAACAACCTCAACTACAACATCTACTACAACTTCATCAACAACTTCATCAACAACTTCATCAACAACTTCATCTACAACCTCATCTACAACCTCAACAACAACTTCATCAACATCATCTACAACAACTTCATCAACAACCTCAACTACAACCTCTACAACAACCTCATCAACAACCTCAACTACAACCTCAACTACAACTTCATCAACAACCTCAACAACTTCAACAACTTCAACAAGCACAACAATACCTGATTGCAATAACTTTATTGTGTCTAGCTCTACAGGTAGTTCGAGTGGGATATGTAACACACACTCAAATACCTCATTTGCCGTATTGGTAAATGGTGGCAGTACAGGTTGGGTAAGTGTTAATGTTTCAAATGGTAGCACTACATACTTCAATAAAGCTTACACTGCAGTATGCCCTCTAACTCCCGAGGGGACTATAAGTGTAAGTAAAAATATGATTCTAAAAATGATAGTTGGAGCAGGTAGTGGTGGTGGTTCATGCTCAGGTCCTGCACAGGGTGAGCTTAAAACATCAACAACGACTACTTCAACAACAACCTCAACAACCTCAACAACAAAGACAACAACAATACTCACATGCTATATATCTGGAAGCAGTTGCGTGACAAGCTGTCCTTCAGGCTCTGCTTCTAATGGTGTCTGCCCTTCTGATTGGCAAAGCTATGCTAATTGTGGTAACTGCAATTCGTGTGGTGGAACCTGCACAACATCAACAACCTCAACTACAACCTCAACTACAAAGACAACAACATCAGTTTCGACAACAGCTAAATCATCTTTTGTAGCTTCTACAGAAATACTTATGGCAAATGGAGCGACAGAGCAAATATGGAAGATAAAACCTGGAGATGTGGTATTGAGCTATGACCCTGAAACAAACAATTTCTATCCTAATGTAATCGTGGCTACAGTACACTATAATGTTTATCAAATATACAACATAAACGGTGGTAAGATTATAACAGATAGTGCAGAGCTCTTCTTTGTGTCTAGAAACGGGCAGAAATCATGGGTAAGTGCACAAAATCTGAAAGTTGGCGATCTGTTATTAAATCCTGTAACAAATCAGGGAATAGTAGTAAATTCAATTAATATAGAGAATCTTGAAACACCAATACTCGTTTATGACTTGATAGGTGCGCAGGGAAATAACTTTATTGCTAATGGCGTGCTTGCAGATCAAATAACTGTTTAATTCGAGGTGCCACAATGAAAGAAAATAATAAAAATTCTAACATTTTAAAAATAATTTCTATTTTTATAATTGCAGCTGTATTTGTAGCTGCGATTATTCTGTTTCTTACATATAAGACACAAATCTCACCCTCTACCTCTTCAATATTATCTACATCTTCAATACCAACAACAACTATAAAGCCACACCCTATAACCAATTACACTCTTTCAAATCTTCAAATATTTAATATACTTAATTTACATCATAAAACTAAATTATACT
>Ga0078972_1001299_pt1 | contig 88161 bp, 76 predicted proteins | sample YelNatPaOPGAMG01_FD_67568 | JGI IMG/M metagenome (GOLD analysis project Ga0078972, IMG submission 67568) | Hot spring thermophilic microbial communities from Obsidian Pool, Yellowstone National Park, USA - OP-RAMG-01 (SPADES assembly) (version 2) | ecosystem: Environmental > Aquatic > Thermal...
TCGGCGGCGGCGTATGAGTTGGGGCGCGGGTTGGTCGCGCAGGTGCCGGTGGGCATCATTGACCTCAATCTGGGGCCGCAATTTCCCGTCGCGTGGCTGAGCCGGGACTCGTTGCTGGAGACGGAAAAACTGTATGGCAAGACGGATGTGCCGGGCCTCGTGAAGCGGTTCGACGAGTTGCTGAAACTCCAACGCGAGGGCCAGCCGATGCCGCCCAAGGAGGAGATTCGCGCGGAGCCGGAGAGGTATGCGCTCTGCCCGGCGGCCGGGTACAACGCGGTGCTGCACCCGTTGCGCGGCATCGGGTTGAAGGCGATCCTCGTCCAGCTCGGCAATGATTACCCGTACATGGTGTACGCGGAATTGGAGCGGACCGGGAAGCATCTTGACCGGGAAGAGTTGAACCGCGCCTACGTGCAAACCTACGACATCCGCAAAGTCGGTTTCCGCATGGAGCCGGTGACGACGCCGCGGATTCCCCGGGAATGGCGGAATGTTTTCGGCGACAAGGAACTGCCGGTCGGGCTGATTTTGCCGCCGGGGTCGGATTTGGAAACGGAAGGTCAACATCTGCGCGAGATGCGGGAGTTGCATCGGTTGACGGCGCGGGAGATTGCCGGCGTGGGTCTGATCTTGCCGGGAATGGAGAACGTGCCGAAGAGTGCGCAGCCGGCAGACGAGAAATTATTTGCGGCGCGGTGCGTGAGTTGGGTGAAGGGCGCGGTGTACCGGCAACCGGACGTGCCGGCGACCGGGCCGTTGTTCGAGCGGTTGGAGGCGAATTTCAATCAGGCGACGATTCATTTTGCGCCGGGAACGGCGCGGGGGTTGCGCGCGACCGGGAAGGCGTTGGATTATTTCGAGGTGGCCGGGGTGGAGGGCGAGTATGAGCCGGCCACGGCGACGATTGACGGCGAGGTTGTTCGCCTGAAGAGCGACACGGTGAACCGAATCACGCGGGTCCGGTACAACTGGAATCACCGGCCGAATCAAGGCCTGGTCAACGCCGCCGGCCTGCCGGCAATCCCGTTCCGCTCGGAGCAGGCGGAGTACCATTGGTTCGTCACGAACAAGGATGATGACCTGCCCATCGAGTATCACACACCGGCCAACGAGTGGGCGAAGAACGATGTGACGCTCGTCAACGGCCAGCTCAAGACGCACGGGTACGACAACTTTACCGGCTGGCTCGGGCCGCTGGGCGTGTTTACCGGGCCGTTCGGGCCGAACATGGGCGTGCGCGAGGTCAAGCCCGGTGCGCCAGCGGACGGGAAAGTGTTTGTCGGCGATGTGATTTACAGCGTGAACGGCCGGATGCTGGGCGACCAGGCGTGGGAGGTCATGGGCGACGCCATCACGGCGAGCGAGACGGAGGCAGGCAAGGGGAAGATGGTGCTCGGCATCCGTCGCGGCGGCGAGAACTTGAACGTCGCGTTGCAGTTGAAAGTGATGGGCACGTACAGTTCCACCGCGCCGTATGATTGTCCGAAGACCGAGAAGATTGTTACCGACCTTGAGAACTGGGTCGTGGCGCAGGGCGGCGATGCCGGGTTCCTCAATGCGGATGCGTTGTTTCTTCTGGCCACCGGCAACCCGAAACTGCAAGGGTTGGTGCGGCGGGCGGTCTATGCCAAGTTGCGGGAAATAGATATTACGAAACCGATTGAACCGACGAAAGCCGGGCAGAGCTGGTACAACGGCGCGGATGCGTTGCTCCTGGGCGAATACTATTTGGCGACGGGCGACCGCAACGTGTTGCCGTGCCTGAAATATCTGTGTGACCGGCTGGCGGCGACGCAGAATCCGCTGGGCGGTTGGCGGCACAACTATCCGGGCGGGGCGCACTACGGGTTGATCCCGGCGGCCGGGCTGCCGTGTGTGTTCGGGATGCATTTTGCGAAAGAGGCCGGATTGCCCATCAACCTGGCGTCCTACGAGCTTGGCGTGCGCTACTTCAGCCACAATCGCGCCGAAACCGGCACCCAGATTTACGGTTCTGGCCCCTGTCAGGTCGAGGTGCCCGCGCCGTTTGACCCGGCCGTGATGGCCAACGGAAAAATCTGGACCTACAACGGAATGGTGTCCGCCTCCGCGATTCTCATGCGGCTGGTCGGCAATTACCGCGCGGCGCATCTCTGTTCGCTGATGAGCGTGTTTGCCTGGAACAACACGTTTGACGGCCACGGCGGGAATTTCTGGAACAACTTCTGGACGCCGTTGGGCGCGCACGAACACAGTCGCGCGGCGTTCATCCACTTCTGGAAGCATTACCGCTGGTACCGGGAGTGCAACCGGATGTTCGACGGCAGCCTGATCCAGCACGAAGACGGCCGGGTGGGCGCCGGCACGGGCGTGGCGTTGGTCGCGCCCCGGCGGCGATTGCAGATTACCGGCGCGCCACGGTCGCCGTTTGCGAAGGATGCGCCCGATTTCCTCCAGCCAGCCCTGGCGGCGTATGAGGCGAAGAACTATGCCGGGTGTGAGAAACGGGTCAACGAACTGTTGGCCACCGGGCTCGTGCCCAAAGATGCGCGCCCCACGGTCGAGTACCTCGGCCGCGCCGCGCGGGAGATTCAAGAAAGCATTGCCGCCGATTTCGACCGGGTGGAAGCGTTGCTCCGGGACGGCCAATTTTACGCGGCCAGTTTGGAATTGCCCCAACTCAAGGGCGTTGTGCCGCTCGGCGATGAACGCCTTGCTGCCATCGAGAAAGCGCTGCCGGCCGACAAGGTGCGCGCCGACAAAAAACGGTTGGATGACCCGCAAGCGGCATTGGCGAAAAAACCGAAGGCCGCCCCGGCAGCGGACATGTGGGAATGTCTGGTAACGGAGATTGCCACCGCCAGGAGCAAGCAAGGCGCCGGCAAGGTGCCGGCCGCACAAGCCAGTCCGTGGCGGTTGCAGGTGGTGGAAGACATGGCGCAAGCGCCAGCCGGCTGGATGCAACCCGACTTCGATGATTCCGGTTGGGATCAAACCCATCTGCCCATCTCGTGGCGGATGTATCACACGGCGTTGCTGCGAACGAAGTTCACCGTGAAAGACCGGTCGGCGTTCGATGGGTTGCGGTTTCGCGGCTGGTTGTTCCGGCAACAAGCCATCGAGATTTATCTGAACGGCCAGTTGATTGCCAAGGTCAACAATCTCGAACAAAAGACCGGCAACGTGGAAGCCGAGTTCAACGAATCGGCCATGAAACATCTCAAAGACGGCGAGAACACGCTCGCCATCACCACCCGCCACAACTGGCGGTGGGGGATGTTGGGAATGACCGTCTATAACGACGGCTTCGGTTTCCGCCTCGATGCGAGGAAAAAATGAAAACGATCACGTGGTTCGTGCTGCTCCTGAACGGTGTCGTGCCGCTGACCGGCGCGGCAGAATCGGAGCTGGTGTCCGCCCTCACCGCGCTCAAGGAAATGGTTCAGCGCCCGACCGAGCCGTCCGTCAAGGAAGTCGAACCGCTGAAACTGGTCATCGAGAAAAATGCGGCCGGTCTCGGGAGCGATGAAACGGTCATCCGCGCGGCGTTCGACCTCGTGACGACGTATGACAAGGTCAAAGGGCCGCTCTGGGTGTCCGGTAAGAGTTTCCATCGCGGCAAGGGCGGCAGCACGCCACCGGCCAACGACATTCACTGGACGGTTTTCAACGTGATGCAGGCCATCGTGGATCACGTGTACACACCGGACAACGTTGCCCGGCGCGAATCGTTGCTGAACGGATTCAAGTTTGGTTGCGCCGCCCACTTTCCCGGTGCCGTGGAACCACCGGCCGACGCCAACGCGGTGTATCGCGTCCCGGTGAACGCGAGTTACCGGAAACTGTTCAAACACAAAATCCTCGGCGAAGACCTGCCGGCGCGGCGGCCGACCGGGGCCTATGTGGCGCCGGGGTCGGTGGTCACGGTGACGGTGCCGGCCGCGCTGGTGGGCAAGGGGTACCAGCTTCGCGTCGGGGCGCACTCGTGGGATTTCAGCAGGAAACCCTTCGTCAGCCGGTTGGACCGGGTGTCCCTTGTGTATCCGGTCAACAGTCCGACGGTGAAAGTCGCCAATCCGCTGGGCGGTGGATTGTATTTGGAGGTGCCGCTCGGCGCGGAGGCCGGGGTGGTGGAGCTGGCCATTCGGAACGCCGTGCGCAGTCCGTTTTTCTCGACCACGCCGTACCGGCCGACGACGCTCGCCCAGTGGCGCGACACGGAGCGGCAACGGAAGGCGCCGTGGGCGGATTTTCAGTCGGAGAAATTTTTGATGCAGGTGCCGACGAGTTGGATTGCCAAACTCGACGACCCGGTCACGCTGCTGGCGGATTGGGACAAGGCGCTGGATGCCGTGACGGATTTGATGGGCTTGCCGAATGTCTGGGGCCGGGAAGTGCAGTATTCGCAGGTGGACTTGCAGAACCGCGGCTCGGCGTTTTTCCCGGGATATCCGACGTGCAACGACCGGTATGACCCGAAACGGGATTACGAGGGGCATGCCAAAAACTATCTCGTGCGCGGACCGCAATTCGCGCCCGATTATCCGTTTCACGAGATGGGGCACGGGATGCTGTTTGCCAAATACAAAGGCGACCGGGAGGCGGCCGTCAACCTCCTGCATGTGGCGGTCCTGAACCGCAAGTTTGGCGTTGATCTCGACGAAGCGTTCCGATCTTCGCGCGGCTCCACCAACAAATTCCAGACCCTCGATCACACGGCGGTCGAGTGGATGATGAGTCTGCACTTCGTCAACGGCGAGCCGATGGCCAGCTACGAACGACAGTATCAACTCAAGGGACACGCGAAGTTCGTGGACATTGTCCGGCTGTTTGGCTGGGAGGCGCTGCACCGGTTTTGGGGCGGGATCGTGGCCGACGAAGAGAAAGGCCGTCCCAGTCCCGACGGCGATGACGACCGTTACACTTTGCAGTTATCGGCGGCGGCGGGAGCGGATTTGCGACCGTTGATCGAGTTCTGGGGCATTCCGATGCAGGACAAAACGAAACCCGTCGGGGTGCCGGCCTCGCCCAAAGTGTACGACCAGTTGCAGCGGTACAAGAATCTGGTGCCGAAAGACCGGCAGGCGTTCCGGGAGTTCGCCCTGCAATGGTGGGGCAGGCAGCCCAGCGAAAAAGGTTTCACCACCGAACGCGACCACGCCGCCCGGTGGGAGTCGTACGACGAGAAGGAAGCCGACCGGGTGCGGCAGCGGGTGCAGGCGATCATCAACGCCTATTTCCCAAACGGCCGGCCGTAGAATTCACGCCAATCCGTGCTATTATGGCCGGCATCATGTCAAAGGCCGCACGACTGACAGCCGAGCAAGTGACGTTTTACCGGCGCGAAGGGTATCTCCTGCCGGGCGAACAGGTGTTCCCGGCGAAGAAGTTTCAGGCGCTGAAGGATCATTTCGAGGAATTGCTCGCCCGTTGGCCTGCCGGCCAACGGCCGGAGGGAATGGACGTGCCGCATTTCACCGATCCGAAACTGATGGAGTGGCTGCTGGCGGACGAGGTGCTGGATCTGGTGGAGCCCATCATCGGGCCGGACATCGCGTTGTTTTCCAGCCATTTCATTTGCAAACCGAAAGGCGACGGCAAACGCGTGCCGTGGCACGAGGACTCGGCCTACTGGAACAAGATGTTGTCGCCGATGGAAGTGATCACGGTCTGGCTGGCGATCGACCCGTCCACCGAGGCCAACGGTTGCATGTACGTCATCCCGCGCACGCACAATACCGGGCGAAAGGGATTCTCCGATTACGACCCGGTCGATGCCTCGCAGAATGTGTTTCCGACCGAAATCACGCCGTCGCAGCGCAACGATGCGTTGGCGGTGCCGTGCGTGTTGGCGCCGGGCGAGTGCAGTCTGCACGATGGCCGGTTGATGCACGGCAGCCCGCCGAACACGAGCCAGATTCGCCGGTGCGGGTACACGATGCGCTACATTCCCACGACCGTGAAGTTCAACGCTGCCGAACATCCGTGGCAACAACTGTATCTGGCCCGCGGTCGCGACCATGCCGGCAATCAGTACGCGGATCCGTCCAAGGCGTATCCGGAGTTGCTGGAGCGCCGGCCATGGAACCGCAAGCAGGGACACTGACCCGATGACTTCCCGGGAACGGTTTCTCGTTGCGATGCGCAACGGCGTGCCGGACCGTGTGCCGGTCACGCCCGACATCTCCAATATGATTCCCGTGAAACGGACCGGGCTGCCGTTTTGGGACATTTACTTCCATGGTCAGGTACCGCTGTGGCGCGCGTATCTGGATGCAGCGGACTTTTTCGGAATTGACGCGTGGATTGCGTCTTGTTGGGGCTACGGCGGGCCGTTCAAGCGGGACGAGGCTGTCGAATGGAAACGGGAAATCCGTCCTCATCCAACACAAGACGCGTTCGTGCGCCGAATCAGGGTGCGGACCCCGGCCGGGGAACTGACCGGCGAAGAGGTTTGTTTCCGCGCGGACCCGCCCACGCCCACTGAGAAATTCATCAAGGATTTTGCCGCCGATTTCCCGAAGTACAAATGGCTGTTGCAACCGCCCGTGGCGATTGACCGGCAGCGGTGGGACACGGTGCGCGCCGAGTGCGCGCGGCGCGGGCACGCGTTTGGCGTGGGCGTGACCTATCCCGGCTTTCAGGAGTGGTGCAACGTCGTGCAGGGCGGGGTGGAGGCGTTGACGTACGCGTACATGGACACGCCGGAGATTCTGGATGAATGGTGCGACCTCCAGACGACCGCCGGCACGAACGCCATGGAGTTGATTCTCGCGGAGCGGCCGGATTATGTGCTGTTTGGCGGCTCCGGCACGATCACGCTGGCGTCGCCGGAGTTGGTGCGCCGGTACGCGTTGCCGGCGTTGACGAAATGGTCGCGGATGTGCCGGGAGGCCGGAGTGGCAACGATGCTGCACAGTTGTGGCAAGTCGCGGGCATTGGTGGACATGTTGGTGGAGGAAACCGACGTGAATTGTATCAACCCGCTGGAGGTGCCGCCCATGGGAGATGTGGATCTGGCAGAGGTCAAACGCGCGCACGGCCGGCAAATCGCGTTGATGGGTAATCTCCACACGACCGAGGTGATGTTGCGCGGCAGTCCCGACCTGGTTCGCGCCCGGGCGCGCGAAGCTATTCGGGTTGCCGGGCCGGGCGGCGGGTTTATCCTCTCGACCGGTGACCAGTGCGGCCGCGACACGCCCGACGCGAACCTCTTCGCGTTTGTCGAGGCGGCCCGGGAGTTCGGCCGGTACGACCCGGCTACCGGCCAACTGGCGGCGGTCTGAACATTTTTTTATCGCCAACAGGCGTGCCGGTGTGGAGAAGATACCGGCAACATCATGAAATTCCGCGAAACCAACTTGCCGATCGAGGAACGTGTCCGGGACCTCGTCGGCCGGTTGACCTTGGAAGAAAAAGCCCGGCAACTGGTAATGGAAAACGCGCCCATCGAACGATTGGGCATCGGCGGCTATCACTGGTGGAATGAGGCGCTCCACGGGTTTGCCCGCAGCGGGTTGGCCACGGTGTTCCCGCAGGCCATCGGGCTGGCGGCCACGTGGTCGCCCGCCTTGGTGCAGGCCGTGGCCGATGTTGCCGCCACGGAGGCGCGCGCCAAAAACAACGAGGAACTGGCCGCCCATAACGGCAACACCCGGATTTACAAGGGCCTGACCATCTGGTCGCCCAACATCAACATCTTCCGCGATCCCCGGTGGGGGCGCGGTCAGGAAACCTACGGCGAAGACCCGTTCCTCACCGGCACGCTGGCCGTGGCGTTCGTCCGCGGTCTGCAAGGGAACGACTCCCGTTATCTGAAAACGGTCGCCACGCTGAAACATTTCGCCGTCCACAGCGGCCCCGAGGAACTGCGGCACCGGTTTGACGCGCAGGTCTCCGAGAAAGATTTGCGCGACACCTACTTGCCGGCCTTCGAGGAGGGCGTCCGCGTCGGCGGCGCCAAGTCGGTGATGTCGGCGTACAACGGATTCAACGGCTGCCCGTGCGTCGCCTCCCACCGGCTGCTCACGGAAATCCTCCGCGACGAGTGGGGGTTCGCCGGCGCGGTGGTCGGCGACGTGGACAACATTTACGATCTCTATCAGGAGAAGGGGCATCGCCGGGCGGCGACCAGCGCCGAGGCGGTGGCGCTGGCCATTCGCGCCGGCAATGATTTGCGCAGTGCGTGGAAGGCGGAAGAATTTGCCTCCATCGTCGAAGCCGTGGCGCAAGGGTTGTTGACCGAGGCGGACGTGGACCGGGCGCTGACCCGGTTGCTGACGTTGCGCTTCCGGCTCGGCCAGTTCGACCCGCCGTCCAATCATCCGTGGCACCAATTGACCCCGGCGGTCATCCAGTCCGAAGCCCATGTCCAACTCGCCTACGAAGCCAGCCGGCAATCGCTGGTCCTGCTCAAAAACGACGGCCTCTTGCCGCTCGACGTGAAACGCTTGAAGACCGTCGCCGTGATTGGGCCGACGGCCGACGACATGGAAGTGTTGCTCGGCAACTATGCCGGCGACCCGGTTGCGCCGGTGACCATCCTGCAAGGCTTCAAAAAGAGACTCGAACCCCACGGCGTCCAAGTGCTCAGCGAAGTGAACCTCCCGATGGTGACCGGCCAGCCGAACCAGCCGCAGCCAATCCCAGCGGGTGTCTTCTTTGCCGACGCGGCCGCCACCGTGCGCGGATTGACCTGCCGGATGTTCAACGGCCCGGAGCCGGTGGGCACGCCCGTCGTCGAACGCGTGGAAACCAGTCCGACGCTGGAATGGAACGCGGCGTTGCCGCGGCCGGGCGAATTGACCGCCGCGGAATGCTGCGTCGTCTGGACCGGCTACCTCAAGCTGCAACACGCCGGTCGGTACACATTTTTCCCGAAACTGCGCGGGCGGGTGACGATCCAAATCGGCGACCGACCGGCCATCGAGGCGTTTTTCAAGCTGCGGATCCGCGAACATACCGGCAGCGTGGAATTGCCCGGCAACGCGCTCTTGCCGGTCACCATCACCTGGCGGCAGGTCAGCGATGAGGCGTTTTTTGCGCTGCGGTGGGATCCGGCCGATGGCGGCGCCGCGTTGGAAGCGGCATACGCGCGGGCGCGCGCGGCAGCGGCCCGGGCGGATGTGGTGGTGGTGACGCTGGGGCTGTCGCACAAGTTCGAGGGCGAGGAAATGGAAAACAGTCCCGAAGGATTTCATCGCGGCGACCGCACGACGATTGCCTTGCCGGCGCCGCAACGACGGTTGTTGGACGAAATGGCCGCGCTCGGCAAGCCGGTGGTCTTGTTGTTGAGCACCGGCAGCGCCGTGACGTTCGATCCCGGCAAGGCCAACGCGATCCTGCAGACGTGGTACTACGGCCAGCAGGGCGGCACTGCGATTGCGGACGCGGTGCTGGGCCGGTTCAGCCCGGCGGGCCGGTTGCCGGTGACGTTTTATCGGAGCGACGCGGACCTGCCGGCGTTCACAGATTACGCGATGCAGGGGCGGACGTACCGGTATTTCGAGGGCCAACCGCTGTTCGCGTTCGGGCACGGGCTGACGTACACGAAGTTCCAGTACAGCGATCTGACGGTGCGGCGGACGGCTGGCGGGCTGGTGGTGGCCTTGCGATTGGAAAATACCGGTCAGCGGGAATCGGACGAGGTGGTGCAGGTGTATGCGCGCCGGCCACAACGCGGGGCCGGCGACCCGCGCCGGTGGCTGGTCGGTTTCCAACGGGTGCCGGCGCTGAAGCCCGGTGAGCAGCGAGCGGTGGAAATCGCCATTGCGGACCGGTGGCTGGCGTTGTGGAGCGACGCGGCGCGGCGGCGGGTTGTGGCGCCGGGCCAGTTGATCCTCGCGGCCGGCCCGGCGTCGGACCGCTTGTTGCTGGAACGGGAGATCACGATCTGAACCGACGAGGTGCCGATGCACAAGCCCTCCGAACCAATCCCGGCGCGGTTCCCCGTATCGCGGGTCTGGACTGCTTCATGGATTTGGCATCCGCAGGCGCCGGCGCGGAATGCCTGGGTGCTCTTCCGCCGCGAGTTTGCGGTGGAGCGGGGGGAGGGCGCGCGGTTGTTCATCAGCGCCGACACGCGCTACCGGGCGTGGCTGAACGGCCAGTTGCTCGGCGACGGCCCGGTGCAGTCGCAACCGTATCACCAATATTACGACGAGCGCGACCTCGCGCCGCATCTGCGGGCCGGGACGAATTGCCTCGCGGTGCTGGTGCATCATCAGGGCGTTCAAGATGCCGCGCGCGGGGGATTGCTCGCCGAAGTTGTGGCGGACCGCGGCCAGCCGGTGTGTGTGACCGACGCGAACTGGCGCGCCGTGGTCGGCCCGTGGCGGGTGGACTCGTATTTTTCCGGTGGCAATCGGATCGGGCCGTTTCAGGAGCACGTGGATTTGCGGCAACTGCCGGTCGGCTGGCAGCAACCGGGGTTTGACGATCGGGCCTGGGCCGCTCCGGTGGTGATCACCTCCCGGGGCAACGACCGGCCGCCGCTGGTGATGCCGTGGTGCCGGCTGCTGCCGCGCGACATCGCGTTTCTCGAAGAGCGCCCGGTCCACGCCACCGGCCTGCAATGCGTCGAGGAATGTCTGGACCTCGCCGCGCGCCGCGCGCCCGGCGACCTCAGCCTCTCGTTGTCGCAGGCGGGCCGGCCGGTGCAGTGGGCGCGGGTCGAGGCGGCGGAGAACTTGTTGCGCGAAGCCGGGGAGACGGTGCTGGCCTGCAGCGACCGGCATCGCGACCGCGTGACCGATGGCCGGTATGATCCGTGTCTGACGCTGGATTTTGGGCGCGTGTTGACCGGTTACGCAGAGGTGGAGGTCGAGGCGCCGGCCGGGGCGAGGCTGGAGATTGGGTATGCCGAGCGGCTGGTGGATGGCCGGTTCAACAACGCGCTCGAATGCGCGTTTGCCGACGGCGCGACGTTGGCGGCCGGTCGGAACGTGTTTCGGCCGCTGGTGTGGCGGTCGTTCCGGTATCTGCGGTTGCGGTTGAAAAACTGCGAGCAACCGTTGCGTGTGCGCGCCGTGCGCGCCATCGAGGTCCGGTATCCCTATGTCCGCCGCGGTTCGTTCCGGGGCGACGCGCGGCTGGAACGGATTTTCGAGATTTCCCGGACCACCGTCGAACTTTGTTCCATCGAGTCGTTGATGGACACGCCGTATCGCGAACAGGCGCAGTGGCTCGGCGACGTGGCGGCGGTGACGGTGCCCGCGATTTATGCGTGTTTTGGCGACACGGCGCTGCCCGGCAAGTTCCTGCGTCAAGCGGGGATGAATACGCGCCCGACCGGCCTGCTGGCCAACATCTCCAACGTCGCCAGCACGGACTGGCAAAACGACATCCCCGATTACTCGCTGTGGTGGGTCATTGCGTTGTGGCGGCATTATCAGTACACCGGTGACGCCCGCTACCTGCATGAGTGCTACCCGGAACTGCAACGGATCCTGCGGACCCATCTGGAGCGGGTGAACGCCGACGGGGTGCTCGCGGGGATGTTCGGCTGGGTGTTCATGGATTGGGCGGCCGTGGACGTGACCGGCAGTTGTGCCGCGTACAACGCGTTGTTTGCCGGCGCGTGCGACGCGGCTGCGGCGGTCGCGCGATTCAAGAACGACGCGTGGGCGGCGGAAACGTATGCCGCCGCGGCGGCCGGCGTGCGGCGCGCGTTCGCGCGGACGTTTGTGGATCCGCGGACCGGCGTGGTGATGGATGCCGTGGCGGATGGGGTCCGGTCGGCGCGGTGCAGTGAGCATGGCAACGCCGCCGCGATTGCATTCGATTGCGTGGACGCAGCGACGGCCGACCGGATCATTGACGCGGTGTTCGAGAGGAAAACGGTGGCGGCGACGGAAGCTCAGCCGTTTTTCATGGTGGTGGTGCTCCAGGCCCTGCGGCGACGCGGGCGGACGGATCTGGCGTTGCGGTTGCTGGAAGACCGGTGGGGCAAACGGATGGTGGACCGGGGACGCACCTCGTGCACGGAGGAATGGTACGAGAACGGTTCGTGGCGTTCCGGCGACTGGCAGGGATTTCAGCGGACACATTCGCACGCCTGGAGCGCGTGCCCGGCGGAGTTTCTCATTGCCGGGCTGGCCGGTCTCGAGATCCGCGAACCGGGCTGCCGGAAGGTCCGGATCACGCCGTACCGGGCTGCGTTTGCGTACGAAGTCATCTATCCGACGCCGCGCGGGGACATCGTCGTGCGTTGGGATGGTCGGGCGCCGCGGATCACGGTGCCGGCCGGAGTGGAATGGGAGGCAATGCCATGAAACGCGTGGGAATGGTCATCCGGCTCAAGCCGGAATGCGTGGCCGAATACCGGCGGCTGCATGCCGATTCGGAGCCGGGCGTGCGGGATTTGCTGGCGAAGTATCATCTGCGGAACTTCAGCATCTTCCTGAAACAGATCGGGACGGAATGGTATGAGTTCGGGTACTACGAATACACCGGGACGGATTTCGAGGCGGACATGAAAGCGTTGGCGGCCGAGCCGCGCAATCAGGCGTGGCTGAAACGCTGCGACCCGATGCAGCTCCCGTTGGCCGGGGAGCGCGGGTGGGCCGAGATGGAGTGCATTTACTTCAACCCAGGAGATGAATCATGAAAGAAGTCGGAATGTTGAACGGTGCCATTGACGCGGCGCTGAATCGTCAGGGGCATATGGATTGGATGATGGTCGTGGATGCCGGGTTTCCGTGTCCCGACCACGTGGAGTTGATTGATATCGCGTTGTCCGAGGGGGTGCCGAGTGTTCTCGATGTGCTGGCCGAGCTGCGCAAATATCATTCGGTCGAAAAAATCGTCGTGGCCCGGGAGACGCAGGAACATAATCCCACGCACTTGCGGAAAGTCGCCAGGGCATTTGGCAAAGGGGTGGCGTTGGAGATCATTCCGCACGCGGAACTGAAACAGCGCAGCCACTGCGTGAAAACGATTATCCGCACCGGCGATTTCACCGCGTGGGGCAATGTCCTGCTCGTGTCCGGCGCGGGGAAACGCTGGCGGATGGAGAAATAGGCGTCATGGGAACGGAAAGCAAATTCATCTGGTTGGATGGCGCGTTGGTGGAGTTTGAGAAGGCGACGGTGCATTTTCTCAACGTCGGCCTGCACTATGGCCTGGCGGTGTTCGAGGGGATGCGCTGCTACCAGACGGCCAACGGACCGGCAATCTTCCGGTTGCCGGAACACGCGGAACGACTGATTGACTCCGCCCACGTGTTGGGCATGCGCCATCTGCCGTGGAGCGTGGCGGACGTGGCCGAGGCGATCAAACAAACCGTCGCGGCCAATGGTTTTGGCGATTGTTACATCCGGCCGGTGATCTGGTTGAGCGAAGGCGGCTGGAACATCAATGTGGATGGCGCGAAACCGCATCTTGGCATCGCCGCCTGGGCGTGGGGGCCGTATCTGGGCGAAGCGGCGATCGAGGCCGGCATCCGCGCCAATATCTCCTCGTACACCCGGCACCACATCAACGTCATGATGACCAAGGCCAAAATCGCGGGCAACTACGCCAACTCCGCGCTGGCCAAGACCGAATCGGTGCGACTGGGCTTCGACGAAGCGATCATGCTCGACCCGCAAGGGTACGTCGCGGAGTGCACCGGGGAGAATATCTTTGTCGTGCGCGACGGCAAGATCGCCACGCCGCCTGCCGCGACGATTCTGGAAGGCATCACCCGCGATTCGCTGATCACCATTGCGCGCGATCTGGGCTTTGCGGTCAGCGAACAGATGATCAGCCGGGACCAGCTCTATATTGCCGATGAAGTCTTCGTGTGCGGTTCGGCGGCGGAATGCATTGCTCTGCGGGAGATTGATTTTCGCGTGATCGGCTCCGGGAAGATGGGGCCGGTCACCCGCCGGATTCAACAGGCGTATCGGGCGGCCATTCACGGTCAGACGCCGAAATATGCCGGGTGGCTCACGTTCGTCAGGTAATCATCATGGTGACGCGCCCAACTTCCTGGCCGAGCCTGCGCGAATATACCGGGGAGCATCTGCGGCGGGTGGCGATGCCGTTGGGCGGGATCGGGACCGGGTGCGTGTCGCTCGGCGGACGCGGCGACCTGCGCGATTGGGAAATCATGAACACCCCGGCCAAGGGCTACACGCCGGTTGTGGCCGGGCTGAAGAATTACGGCACGTTCTTTGCGATCTCTGTTTTGCACGAGGGCAAACGGGTGACGCGGTGCTTGGAAGGGCCGATTGACAGCAGCGAATATGAGGCGTCGGAGGGGTGCAAAACGCCAAACTCCGGGCTGCCGCGGTTTCGCGCGGCGACGTTTCGCGCCGCATATCCGCTGGCGACAGTGGAATTGCGCGATGAACAGGTGCCGGTGGCAGTGGAGTTGCGGGCAATGAATCCGTTGGTGCCCGGTGACGCGGCGGCAAGCTCGTTGCCGTGCGCGATGCTGACGTTTCATCTGCATAATCCGACGAAGTTACCGGTCGAGGTGAGCATTTGCGGGACGATTCTGAATCCGATCGGTTGCGATGGCCGGCAGAAGAAACCGGCGTGGGGCAGCCGGATTCAATATCTGGGTTGGGAGCACAACCGGAATGAGTTGATCGGGCCGGACCGGTTGCACCTGACTTCCGCCAGCGAGCAAAAAGATGCTGAGGCGTACGGGGACATGTGTTGGACCGCGGCCGGCGGCACGGATGCCGGGACGCGGACAGCGTGGGCGGAGTTGAGTTGGGGCGGCAGTATTTTGGATTTCTGGGATGAGTTTTCGATGACCGGTCGGATCACGCCGCGCGCCGGCCACGGCGCGTTCAAATTGTTCGGCTCGCTGGCGCGGATGCTGACGCTGCCGCCCGGCGCGACCGGGGAGATTCGGTTTCTGCTGACCTGGCGGTTCCCGAATCGGAAAGGGTGGTCCACCACGGTCGTCGGCAATCATTACGCGGAGCGGTTCCCGACCGCGATTGCCGCCGCCGATTACGTGCTTGAACACTGGGACAGTCTCACGCGGCGCACGGTGGATTTCGTGTCGGCGTTCTGCGCGTCGCCGTTGCCGGTCGCGGTGAAAGAGGCGGCGCTGTTCAACGTCAGCACGCTGCGGACACAGACTTGTTTCCAGACGCCGGATGGGAATTTCTTCGGTTGGGAAGGCGTGCATGACGAGGTCGGTTCGTGCGAGGGCACTTGCACGCATGTCTGGAACTACGAGCAGACGACGGCGTTTCTTTTTGCCGGGCTGAGTCGCTCGATGCGCGAGGTGGAGTTCCTGCATGCGACCAACGACGAAGGCCGGATGCGGTTTCGCACCCGGTTGCCGCTGGCGCTCAATCACGAACCCGGCGGGAAAGCCGCCGCGGACGGCCAGATGGGTTGCATCCTGAAGATGTACCGGGATTGGCAGTTGGCCGGGGATGACGCGTGGTTGAAGAAACTCTGGCCGAAAGTGAAGGCGGCGCTGGCGTTTGCCTGGGTGCCCGGCGGTTGGGATGCCGACCGGGATGGTGTGATGGAGGGCAGCCAGCACAACACGATGGACGTGGATTATTACGGGCCGAATCCACAGATGCAGGGCTGGTACCTGGCCGCGCTCCAGGCGGCGGCGAAAATGGCGGCGCATGTCGGCGACACCGATTTTGCCGCGACGTGCGAAGATCTTTACCGGCGCGGGCGCGAGTGGACGGACCGGGAACTGTTCAACGGCGAGTACTACGAGCAGCGCATCAAAGTGCCGGCCGCCATACACCCGGAGACAACCACCAACTGCTTTGACAAGGACGGCAACCCGATTCTCCAGCTCGGCAAGGGCTGTTTGGTGGATCAACTCGTTGGCCAATTCATGGCGCATGTCTGCGGGTTGGGGCACATCCTGGACCCGGACCATGTCCGCACCACGTTGCGTTCGATTCTGAAATACAATCTCAAGCGCGGCTTCCACGATCACTTCAATCATCTGCGCAATTACGTGTTTGCGGACGAAACGGGGTTGCTGATGGGAACGTATCCGCGCGGCGACCGGCCGGCGCAGCCATTTCCGTACTACAACGAAGTGATGACCGGCTTCGAGCACACGGTCGCGGCGCACTTGATGTACGAGGGGATGGGGGCGGAGGGCGTGGAGTTGGTGGGCCACATTCGTGCCCGGTACGACGGCAAGAAGCGCAACCCGTTCAACGAAGCCGAGTGCGGTCATCATTACGCCCGGGCCATGGCGGCGTGGGCGGAATTGCTGGCGTGGTCCGGTTTCCACTACGACGGTACGACCGGCACGCTCCATGTCACCGCGCAGAGCAGTCCGATGTTCTTCGCGTTCGGCACCGGCTGGGGCACGTGGCGGACGGAGGAGTCGGCGGGGCAACGGCGCGTGCGGTTGGACATTTACGAAGGCGAACTTCGTCTCCGCCGGGTGTGGCTCAACGGCAAGCCGGTGCCATTTACGCTGCAGAGAAATGAGGGATCAGCATGATTGATCGGGACCACCACAAGTCTATGGAGACCATTTCCGCACGCGATCGCGCCATCCTGAGGCGCCGGGCGCAACTCCAGCTTGAGTATGCCCATGCGCCGGAAAATGAGAAGATTCTGGCGAAATGGCGCGCACAGGCACAGGGGCGCCGCGCCGCGCCGCCCGTCCGGTTGTTGTTCTCCAACTTCCGCCACGAGGTGATCACCCCGCGCCTGCAATGCGCGGGGGAACAGGCGCGGCGGATTGAGGCCGCGCTGCTCAGCACATTGGTGGGACGCGAGTTGTTCGACGACGATACGCCCATCGCGCCGACGTTTAACATGCGCTGGGACACTTATGTGCAACCGTTCGGGATCACGCCCCGAATCACCCGCGCCCCCGGGCCGAACGCCCAGGGGTTTCACATTGAACCGGTCATTCACGACCTCGCTGCGCAATTGGACCAGTTGCGCGGCGGGCATTTTGGCGTGGACCGCGAGGCGACAGCGCGCCGGCGGGAGCTGGTGGAGGATGTGTTGGGAGACATCCTGCCGGTCCGGATGGTCATGGGCAGCCTGCCGGGGGCGCTGACGAATCCGCTGGTGCATCTGATGGGATTGGAGGCCTTCTACATCGCCATGTTCGAATGCCCGGAAGCTCTGCATCAAGCGATGGACATGGCGACCAAGGTTTACGAACAGTACTACGATTTTCTGGAACGGGAGCAGTTACTGCTGCCGACGAACGATTTCAGTCCGCTGGCGCAGGAATCCTTCGCGTTTACCGACGAGTTGCCGGCGGATACCGTGACGCGGACGACGCAATGCTGGGGGTTTCTGGAGTCCCAGGAAACCACGGCGGTTGCGCCGGACACTTTCGGCGAATTCGTGTTTCCCTACCAGCAGCGGTTGGTGGATCGGTTTGGGTTGCTCTCCTACGGTTGCTGCGAGCGCGTTGATGCCATCTGGCCGGACTACCTGTCCCGCTGGCCCAAACTGCGGAAACTATCCGTCGCCCCGTTCAACGACGAACGCCGCGTTGGCGAGTACCTGCGCGGCCGCCGGATTGTGTACTACAGCAAACCTCGCGCGGAGTTTGTGACCTGCGAGGGACCGCTCGACGACGCGGCCATCACCGCGTACTTCAAGGGCGTCTGCGAGGCGGCGCGGGGGTGCCTCTTCGAGATTGCGCAACGGGAAGTCGGGACCATTTTCGGCGATTTCGAGAGGGGCCGCCACTATGTGCGTCTGGCCAAAGAAGCCGTGGACGCCTATTGGCAGCCGTGAGGACCGGGCCGAATCAACGAAGGGGGGATTGCCCGGTCGCGGCCGGGCGCCGCGCGAGAGAATGCCGGTCGGGAAAAAACTTTTGGCCGGCCACGGTGTTTGCTACAAGCAAGTTCCATTGCACAGTCCACGGAAAATGGTCACACGACACAAGTTGTTGATGAGCGCGGCGCTGGTCCTCGGCACCCTCGCGTCGGCTGCGGAGCCGAAGACATTGGCGCCGCATCCGCGCTTGTTTGTTTCCGGGGAGCAGATCGCGCGGGTGATCAAAGGACGGGGCGAAGCCTACGCCGAAGCGTACCGGCAGGTCGAAGCGGCGGCGGCACGGGGTGTGCAAGACGCCGCGGACCCCATGCGGGAAATCAGCCCGTTTGGACGCGGGTTTGTGATTGGCGGCCGCCTGATCTCCCTCGCCATCCAGTGGCACCGCACCCACGACCGGCGTTATCTGGAGGCGGCGGTCAAAACCATCGAAGGGATGAAATCGTGGTTGCCGCCCCGGGGGCAGATCACGCTGCAGGAAGGGCAGTACATTGCGGCCGTCGCCATTGCCTACGATTTGCTCTACAACGATCTGACGCCCGATGAACGCGCCCGGCTGGTGGCGTTTGCGCGCGAGCACTGTCTTCAGCCGTTTCTCCGGGTCACCGGCGAACGGGGGAGTTGGTGGCAGCGGATCGTGTCCAACTGGAACCCGGTCTGCGTGAGCGGGCCCGGTATGCTCGCGCTGGCGATGTACGAGGACATTCCCGAAGCCCAGACCGTGGTGGACCGGGTGCAGGACTCGCTCGCTCCCATCTTCGACTACTTGCAGGAAACCCGGGGCGGTTGGGTCGAGGGACTGGGCTACTGGAACTGGACGATGCACTACACCTCGATCTTCCTGATGAGCTACGAACGGGCCACCGGCCAGCGGCACCCGGGTTTCCGGTCGGACGGTTTCCGCGAAGCCATGCTGTTTGGTCAGCATTTTGTGCCCTATGACGAGGAATGCGGTTTCGGTGACAATCAGCATGGCGGCCTGGATGCCACGGTGCTCGCCGCCGCGGAATTCCTGGGGGACCGGGACGTGTTGAAGCGGCTGCAGATGTACCAGCAACGCGTTCAGGAAACCGAAGCCCTCAAGAGAAAACTGCGCCGCGACCGGCAACCGACGGCGCCACCGAACCCGACCGACATCGGCTACTGGGTGCCGCTGCGCCTGTTGGTGGAGCCGGAGCCGGCAACCGATGTGCCGGAGCCGCCGCCGATGCGGAACTTTGTCCGCACGTACCCGCAACAGGGCTGGACGGCGCTCGCCGACCAATGGCCCAAACCCCATGTGTATGCCTCCATTCGCGGCGGTCAACTCGGCGGCCCGCACACGCACGACGATTTGCTGTCGTGGAACGGCGTGATTGGCATCGAGAAGATGATTCTCAACTATCATCAGGCCGGTTACTACGATTCGGCCTGGGAATGGCGGGCGAAGGAAATCTACGAACGCAACGCGGCGTCGAAAAATACCTTGTTCATTGCCGGACTCAGCGCGTACACGGGCGTGCCGCGGCACCGCTCCGGTCCCGCCCGTGCCGACACGAGTTCGTTCGTGCTGCCCACCGGCCCCGCCGTGCGGTTGGACGCCACGCGCGCGTTTGTCCTGACGCGCTACAATCCCCGGCTGGTCTGTCGGCTGTTTGCGGTCCTCGGCGACCGGGGGTTGTTGGTGCTCGACCGTGTCGAAATGCCGGGCAACAACCCGGTCGAAGCCCGGGCGCATACGCTGAAACAAGCTGTTTTCGGGAAAAACGATGTTCTGCTGAAAGGGGATTATGAGACGGCGCGCCTGACGTTTGCCGCCGACCAGCCGGCGGTGTTGCGTTGTGCCACCGCCCTGCTCAGCGATGGCAACGCGCAGCCCCCAACGGTCATCCGCTGGCAAACACGCGGCAACGTCAAGCAAGTCACGCTCGCCACGCTGTTGACCCGCGGCGAGGCGCCGGTGGACCTCGCGGTTGACTCCCGCACAGGCAACATCGAAGTCCGCGCGGTGTCCGGAGACTGGCAGGCGACCGTCCGGCTCACGCACGATTTGCAACCCATCCCGGCAACCCCGTGAGGCACCCATGAATGATCGCATCAAAGCAATTGAACGACAACATCCCGACCGAATCCCCGTCAGCGCTTCGATCCTGCCGGCCGCGTGGATGAAGCATCGCGAGGCGTTGGACGCGATTGTCCGGCGGCACCCGCTCGTGTTTGGCCCGCAGGACAAACCGCGGGACTACGATGCCGTCTGGAGTGACACCTACCACAAGGGCGAGCACGTGGACGCGTGGGGTTGCGTCTGGAGCAATGTGAAAGACGGGGCGGAAGCCATCGTCACCGGGCATCCGGTCCCCACGCGGGCGGCGGTGCACACGCTGGCCATTCCCGACCAGGACGACAACATGCCGCACGGGTTCATGTATCTGCGGCTGGCGGATCTGCGGGGGTTTGACGAGATCATGATGGATTTTGCGGAGGAACCGCCCGAACTCCAGATGCTCATTGACAAGGTGCTGGCCTACAACCTCCGCCAGGTCCAGAAGCGGCTGGCGGCCATCCAGAAGCCCCGGCAAATCGTTTACTTCGGCGACGACCTGGGCATGCAACACAGCTTGCCCATCAGCCCCGAGAAGTGGCGCCGCTATCTCAAACCGTGTTACCGGCAGATTTTCGCCCCGGTCAAGGCCGCCGGCCATTACGTGTACATGCACTCGGACGGTCATATCCTGGAAATCATCCCGGATTTGATGGACTGCGGCGTGGATGTGCTCAATCCGCAGGTCGGCGCGAACGGGTTGGCCAACCTCGCCCGGGTTTGCAAGGGAAAGGTCTGCGTGGATCTGGATCTCGACCGGCAGATGTTTCCCTTTTGGAAGCCCGCCGACATTGACCGGCATGTCCAGGAAGCGGTGGAAATTCTCGGCGCCCCGGAAGGCGGGTTGTGGCTCAAAGCCGAGATTGGCGATGACGTGCCCCTCGAAAACGTAGAGGCCATCTGTTGCGCGTTGGAGAAGTACAGCACGTACTTTAAAACCCATCCCGCAACCTCCCCCGCCGGTCACCCTGAGCGAAGCGAAGGGTCTCTGTCGTTCAGACATTCTCCGAAAACAGCAGAGATTCTTCGCTCTGCTCAGAATGGCACCGTTCGGGAAAAAGGGGCCCGGATGGGTTCCGGTGACTCAGGGGCCCATTGAAACCGCGGGCGTGGAAATACGAGCTGTTGCTCCTGTTCGTGTCGGCGATCTGGGGGTTCGCGTTCCCGGCGCAACAGATCGGGATGCAGCAGGGACTCGGCCCAATGACCTTCAACGCGCTGCGCTTCGCGTTGGGCGCGCTCGTGCTCGTCCCGGTCATCCTCTGGCGGAGCAAACGCCGGGACGCGGCCATCGCGAAACTGTCCTATCCGGGCATTCTGATGGCGGGCGGTTTTCTCTTCGCGGCGGCGGCGGCGCAACAGGTCGGTCTGCAGTTCACCTCCAGCGCCCACAGCGGGTTCATCACCGCCTTCTACATTTTGTTCGTGCCGTTGCTTGGACGGCTCTTCGGGCATCGGACGGGGCGGAGTCTGTGGGCCGGCATCGCCATCTGCCTGATCGGGTTCTACCTGTTGAGCGTCACCGGCAAGTTCGTGGTGTCCAAAGGCGACGGGTTGACCCTGCTCTGCGCCGTGCTGTGGGCGTGTCAGATTCTGACGATCGACCGGATTGCCAGTCAGGGCGATTCCGTGCGCATCGCCGCGCTGGAATTTGCGGTCTGCGCAGCGTTGAGCGCCGTGGCCGGTGTCGGCGAACGTTGCACATGGGACGCGCTCCGAGCGGCCGCGGTCCCTCTCGCGTATGCCGGAATCATGTCGGTGGGCGTCGCGTTCACGTTGCAGGTCGTCTGCCAGAAACGGTGTCCGCCCGGCCCGGCGGCGGTCATCATGAGTCTGGAAGCGGTTTTCGCCGCGGTGGCCGGCTATCTGATTCTCCAGCAAACGCTGACCGCGCGGGCGCTGGCCGGGTGCGGCCTGATTTTGCTGGGCGTCCTGATTGTCCAGCTGGCCCCGCTCTGGCGGGAGAAAACCGCCACCGGGGCCGTGGTGCCGCAATAGATTGGTTGGAAGTGCATCTTGATACCACGGTCATCAAACACGTGTTTGTCATTCTGAGCCAAGCGAAGAATCTCAGTTGTTCTCCTGGGAATCCATATTCGGTACGACAGAGACCGTTGCCGCACACGACAGCGGCGTCTCGTCAAACCCGGCTCGCTTCGCTCAGGGTGACAATCGGAAAAACCGGCGGCAGTGCCACAATCCACCCGATGATCCGGCTTGTAGTTTGAATGGCAGGAGGTATAGTGGGGTGACATGAGAGTCGGCAATCCAGTGACAGGCGCGCGGGGGTGGCGGGTCCGAGCGTTCACCCTGGTGGAATTACTGGTGGTCATTGCGGTCATCGCAATCCTGTTGGCGCTGCTGCTGCCGGCCATGCAAAATGCCCGGACGAAGGCCAGGCGGGTCGTATGCATGTCGCAGCTCCGGCAACTCTACGTCGGTTGCGCCCAACACGCGGCCGATAAAAACGGAAGGGTGCCGCCATGCAATGGTCCGGGTAACGATGATAACGACCTTGCCCCTACTGGCGGCAACTGTAGCGAATGCGGTACTATGTACCGATATAGACATAGTTGCGTGACTATCTCTCCAAATGCCCCATACTTTAATAATATCCCTGGCGATTATTGGTATGGGCTTTCGCTTTTGGTGTTCTGGAAGTACATCAACGAACCTAAAATGCTTTGGTGTCCATCTAACATTACGGCGACCTATGATGACCCGACGACTGGTTGGGTGGCGGGGCACAACAACGTATTTTGGGAAATACATAATAACTACATCTTCCGGTCGACGTATGGCTCACCTTCTCGCACTCTCCGGATTGGGATTGATCCCGCTCAAACCGCTCTGATTGCCGATATTTGGACCAATGACAAGATAGATAATGGTACTGGCCTGCCATCTGGCCCGAGTAGCAACATGGCATACTATGCGCAACATGGTGGTGACGGTTACAATGTTGTCTATCTTGACGGCTCGGCAACCTACCGCTACGACCCCAAGGGAGAGGTTTCCGCTCTTGTATGGACCATGCCAATATCCGGCTGGGGCAAGACCTTGCCAGGAACCACGAGGGGATTATTTACTTGGCTAGAGAGTGTATGGACCACCCAGTTTGATCCGTGGTGGGGTCGGGCCGGTCGGTAGCGCAGGAGAAGGCTGGCGCGAAGCGTTGGTCGGGGCAACGATTGACAATCGGGCGCAGCGGCTGATGTGTTCGCTTTCGCGGAGGGAGATTCGGCGTTTCATTGAGCGCCAAGCCAAACGGCTGAGTGCGCCTGTCAAAAAGTTTTCCTGTCACCGCACCGTTGCTGCAGACGACGAGTGGCGTCTCGTCGGTCTTACCGGTTGGGTGCCGTGAGCACCTGGTAGTGTTGGTCAAACCATTCCCGGTTGGTCTTGGGTTTCGGTGCGGTAGCCGGCGCGAGGTCCTCTCGCCACACAATGAGCATGTCCACGAAACCCTTATCGAACAGCGCACGGGATTCAACTCGTTCGGTGGTGACGGCAACGAGCTTGGGCTTGGCGGGGAGCTGCGCGTAGTCGTTGTCCATTGAGGGGAGTCCGACAAACGAGACCAGCACATCAGCTTGGGAGTGCTTCTGCTTCAAGTCCAGGATCAGTTCGATGGGCGGGGAAGGTTCCGGAACCGGTTGGGTGGCCGGATACGGTTCGACGGTGAGCGTCACGGCTGGGTTCTTCTTGAGGGCCTGCTCGAAACTCTTCAGCATGGCCTTTACCGTGGGCGGGCGATTTTGCTCGTTGCCCCACATGAGGACGACCACTTTGCCGGCGCCGCCGATCAAGCGTAGCGTTTCTTGGCCGACTCCTTCGCCGAGAGCCCGGTACGGCATCAGATCCATCTGCGAGGTGGGCCGGTATTCCCGAAGGAAGATCGAGAGCAATGCTCCGATGATCGCCAACACCGCCACGGTGCCGACCACCATCTGTTTGGAGATTTCACCACGGTCTGAGGAGCAGTAACGTTTCATAGCGCTGACAATCTATCACCCCGGCTGCGCCGTGACCAGCCGGAACATGATGCGTCCCTTGCAGCCGAATCTTTACGATGAATTGTAGGGGCAGGCGCTCCGCCTGCCGTCGTGTTGGCCTCGGCAAGCGAAGCGCTTGCCCTACAATGATTCACCACGACGGTGCTGAACAACGGTCGATCGTCATGATCGAGGTTCGCCGAGCGCGGTGCGCCGGAGCACGGGCTTCCAGCCCGTTTCCCTGTCACTGACAAACCACGGAAGGGGTTGGAAGCCCGTGGTCCAGTTTTTCCCACCGTGCCGTAACCGGCTTGTGCTTGGAGTGTCACGGGGTATAATCTAACCGGCATGAGAGCCGGCAATCCAGTGACAGGCGCGCGGGGGTGGCGGGTCCGAGCGTTCACCCTGGTGGAATTACTGGTGGTCATTGCGGTCATCGCAATCCTGTTGGCGCTGCTGCTGCCGGCCATGCAAAACTCCAGAAAAACTGCGGTACGGGTTGTGTGCTTGAGCCAGTTGCGGCAGCTTATGGTAGCCACGATGGCCTATACTGCTGATAACAACGCTACGTATCCGTGGCGCAACCCAAGTAGCGGATACCCCCACCAGATGAAGCGTACTACCAACCTGCGCTACAATCTCTACCCCCCATTCGTAAAACCGTATCTGGGTGGCAATACCTTGTTGTTCTGTCCCGCTATGGGGGGACCGGGCACGAATGCTCCAGACGCCGAGGTAGAATGGGTCTCCCGCCAGTACTATGTTTGGCCATATCCCGGCGGCTTTTGGGCGTCGGGGGTGCCCCAACCTGTGGGCCAGGACAAGGCTTACAACCTCAACGGTAGAAACCCGATTTGGGCATGCCAAGCAATGGCAAAACTGAATTGGGGGTGGGGGTATCAATCTCATGGGAATTTAGGATACAGTCTCGCGGCGCCCAAGGGATTCAATTCGGCGCAGAGTGACGGGTCAGCCAGATGGGTCAAATGGGAGGAGGCTGAGGTCTTTTTCTATGTGAGTAGTCAAGATCATGCCGGCTATTGGCTTAGGTACCGTCAATAATCGGGCACTTATGATCGGAAAGAGGAGACGGTAGACAGTCACAGATGATTACTTGGCAGTTAATCCTTGGTATTGCGGGACTCGGCTTGGGTGTGGTAGTGGCGAGCCGCCGGAGCGCTGAGCCGCGGGTGCGTCTGGTGGCGGGACTGCTCGCCGTTGGAGCAATCGTTCTTATTCTCTACACTTGGCTGTTGTCACCCGCCGGCCAGGACCGCCGGTATCAGGATGCGCGGAACCGGCAGCGATACGCATTGGGATTCGGAGTCGGCCAGCATCTCAAACAAACGCAACCTGGGCGACGGTTGGCCTTCTTGGGCGGGGCGCCCAATCCTTCGTTCAACCGTTCGTTCGTCAGAGGTCTGAAGGACGGACTGGCCGGTGCATCAACAGTCGTCATCGAGCGGAATATCAACATGGCGGAGGCCCCCCCGGATGCTCGTGTGCAGACGGCGCTCTTCACCACGAAACTACTGACCGATCTGAAAGCTGCGGGTGCCGAGATTGTGGTGTCACTGGCCGGTCTCCCCGTGCGTGTTGACGAGAAGACGGAAGAGATAGATCCCCAGGCGACCTTGGAGTTGTGGCGCAGCCCGGAATACAAAGCGCTGCAGTGGGTGTTGGTGCTAATTACCCCTGAGCCTTGGCCGGCGGGAATGTTCCGTGAAGGGCAAGTTTTGGCAGTGGTGCGCCAGAAGCCGCAGACAGTCGAGCCCGGCACCCCCTCCGACCTTGTGAATCGCCGCGGCACCCCGGTTGAATTGTTCAATGCGTCCTTCGAACTGGTCACATCTGACGAAGGGAAATAGTTCACCAGCCGTTGCCGGCAAACCACGAAACGGGCGGGAAGCCCGTGGTCCAGTTTTTCCCACCGTGCCGTAACCGGCTTGTGCTTGGAGTGTCACGGGGTATAATCTAACCGGCATGAGAGCCGTCCATCCAATGGCGGGCAGGCGGGGGCGACTCGCACCGGCGTTCACCCTCCTCGAATTGCTGGTCATCGTTGCCATGGTGGTGGTGCTGTTGGCATTGCTGTTGCCGGCCCTCCAATCCGCGCGGCGGAAAGCCCGGCAGGCCCAATGCCTTTCGCAGCTCCGGCAACTGTACCTGGGCAATGCCCAGCACGCGGCGGATAAAAACGGATACTCGGTGCCCATGTCGCCGGGCGCCGCTGATCTTGGTCCGTGCAACACGCCCCGGGGCGGCTTGCCCAACCTCTACCGGTATCGGCATCCCAGCAATTACCTGCCGCCGACCAACACCGAATATTTCCCGCCCGGCGAATCGGATCAGAACACGGCCTGGATGGGGCTCGGATTCCTCTGGTACTGGAAATATATCAACGACGGCCGGCTCTTTTGGTGTCCGGCCAATACCCATCCGACAGCCAACTACAATGACCCGAACGAAGGCTGGTCGAATGGTCAGCCGTGGACGCGACCGAATTTCGGCACCTATTACTGGATGTCCGGGGTGTATGTGCAGCGGGCGTCGCTGCAGTACGGCGAGCCTGGTTATCCGACCGGCCGCCAAGTGCTGCTCGGACGCGATCCGTCCGGCACCGCCTTCATCGCTGACCAGTGGTGTAACGACGGGTTGAACGGCGCTCCGAACATTGCCTACTGGCATCACAGGGATGGTTATTGTGTGATCTATCTCGACGGCACGGCTGTGTTCAAATCCGACCCGCGACAAACGGTTGCTGCTGATGTGGCCGGCATGCCGGGCGGCGGCGTCACCAAGTTCCATGAGGAAATCGAAGAACCGGTGTGGCGGACGCAGTTCGACCGGTAGGGGAAGCGGTCCCGCCGTTTGGCGCTTTCCGGGCGGAGCGTTTTTGCTTACAACGAGGTCCGTATGACACCTGAACCTTCCGGGGAGTACTACGATTACACGAAGACGATGAAGCCCGAACGGCCGTGGTTGTTGCCGTATCACCAGAGCCTTGTTTATTTGATGATGCTCGCCACCCGCGACGGGACCGGCAAGATGGACAAACTGTACCTCACGTTTGAGCAGGCGCTCGATGCGATTCGCAAAATCCACAATCTGACCTGCGGCATCCCGCAGATCGTGTACTTGATTGGTTGGCACCACGAGGGCCACGACTCGAAGTACCCGGATTGGAGCGAGGTCAACCGGCATCTGAAACGTCCGCAGGACGCGACGGCGCTGGACAGTCTGCGGTGGCTCATCCGGGAAGCCCGCCAGTACAACGCCACCGTCAGCCTGCACCTCAACATGTTCGACGCCTATCCGGACAGTCCGCTCTGGGACGAGTACGTGGCGAAGGACATCATTGCCAAGGACAAGGACGGCAAGGTCATTCCCGGCAAGGCGTGGGGCGGGATGACGTCGTACCAGATCAGTTACACGCAGGAATGGAAGACCGGTCTGGCGCAGAAACGCATTGACGGCCTGCTCGCGATGATCCCAGAGTTGGTGGAGAGCAAGACGATTCACATTGACGCGTTTCTCGGCGCGCGGCCGCTGGCCCGGCAGGAGCCGATCAGCCCGTATCTCGGTTACACGAAGGAGCAGGAAGTGGCGACGCAACGGAAGATCTACCGGTACTGGCGGGACCGGGGGATTGATGTCACGTCGGAGTGGGTGAACGGCTTTCGCGGTGACCGGTTTGTCGGTCTGCAACCGTGGGCGTGGCACGGCGGCGAGGCCATTCAGGACCTGCCGGCGGAGTTGTACTGCACCAACGTGATGGAAACGAAAGTGCGCGAGATTTGGGGCGACCCGGCCGGCCCGGACTACGCAACGTATCCCGCGCAGTTCTTCCTCAAAGTGGTGCCGTGGATTACCAAGAATCCCACCCAGGACACCGACGTCTTCCTGCCGGCCCCGTGGTGCCCAGAGCCAACGCTCATCGCCTACAGCAAAGACGGTTACGCCAGCAAGACCTGGCCGTTACCGGCGGATTGGCGGGCGGCGAAAAAGTTGGGCCTTGCCCGGCTCACGTTCGCGGGGGCCGAGCCGGTGGGCGAAATTGCGGTGGTGGACGGCACCGTCACGTTGCATCTGGCGGCGAACGAAGCGGTCCGCTTGCGCGCGAGTGTCTGATGTCCGACATGAAGCCGCCGAACATCGTCTTTGTTCTCACCGATGACCAGGGCTATCCGCCGTTGGGCGCGCACGGGCATCCGTTCATTCAGACGCCGTTCCTCGATGCGTTTCACGGGCAGGCGGCGCGGTTCGACCAGTTCCATACCGGCACCACCTGTGCGCCGACGCGGGCCGGCCTCCTGACCGGTCACTACTGCAATTCCACCGGCGTGTGGCACACCATCGGCGGCCGGTCGTTGTTGCGCCGGGATGAATGGACGCTGGCCGCCGCCCTCGGCGCGAACGGTTACCGGACCGGCATCTTCGGCAAATGGCATCTCGGGGACGATTATCCCTACCGGCCGCAGGATCGCGGTTTCCACCACGTGGTTTGTCACGGCGGCGGCGGCATCAGCCAGCAGCCGGATTATTGGGGCAACGATTATTTCGACGACACCTACCTGGTGAATGGTCAACCGCACGCCTTCGCGGGCTACTGCACCGATGTGTTCTTCCGCGAAGCGTTGGCGTTCATCGAGGAGAATCGGGACCGCCCGTTCTTCTGTTACATCGCCACCAACGCACCGCACGGTCCGTGGAACGTCGAACCACGATACCGGGATCTCTACCGGCCGCACACCACCAGCGAAAACTACGCGCGGTTCCTCGGCATGATCACCAACATTGACGAGAACTTCGGCAAACTCCGCGCCAAACTCCGCGCGCTCGGTCTCGAAGAAAACACCATTCTCATTTTCATGAGCGACAACGGCCAGGCCGGCATCGGCGACGATGCCGCCAACGCCCGGATGTACAACGCCGGCATGCGCGGCCTGAAAGGCAGCCCGTATGACGGCGGCCATCGGGTGCCGTTCTTGTTGCGCTGGCCGGCCGGCGGGATTGCGCGCGGTCGCACCATCCCGCAACTCACCAGCTACGTGGATTTCATGCCGACGCTGCTCGATCTCTGTGGCGTGCCGATCCCCGCCGGCCGGTCGTTCCACGGCGAAAGCCTCCGGCCGCTTTTGGAGGGCCGCGCGGACGAGCACTGGCGCAACCGCATCATCACCACCGACACGCAACGCATCGCTCATCCCCTCAAATGGCGGCTGAGTTGCGTGATGCAGGATGCCTGGCGGCTGGTCAACCGCACCGAGTTGTACAACCTCGCTGAGGATCCAGGGCAGGACCGCAACATTGCCGCCGCCCATCCTGACCGGGTGGCGGCGTTGCAGGCCGCCTACGAGGAGTGGTGGACGCTGTGTGCCCGGCAAATGAACGATGACATCCCGATTTCGATCGGGTCGAACGCGGCGGCGACGACGGTGCTGCGCACGCACGATCTGCGCACGGAGCAGGATCGGCTCATTGTGTGGAACCAGGCGCAAGTCCGCGCCGGCAGCCCCGCCCATGGATGGTGGGAGATCATGGTCGAGCAGGAGGGGGAATACGAATTTGATCTCCGGCGCTGGCCCGAGGAGGCCGGTCACCGGGTGCGCGGCGGGATCGAGGGCGCGGATGTCGCGATTCGCGAGGACGGCATCCAGCCCGGCGCGGAGAAATGGTATCGCGGCGGCGTCGCGTTGGATGTTGATACGGCCGGACTGACGGTGTCGGGTCGGCCGACGCTTTGGCAACCGGTCCGCCCGGACGACCGGGCAGCGGTGTTTCGCCTGCATTTGCCCGCGGGGCCGCGCCAGGTGCGGGCGCAGTTTTCCGCGGCGGACGGGTTTTCTTCCACGGCGTACTATGTGTACGTGCGCCGGGTGGGTTGACCCAGCCGGCACTTTTCAAGTCGGGCGGTTTGGCGTAAGAATTGGCGGCCATGAGCATCGAGCCTTCCGGGGACTACTACGATTATACTCAGACCATGCAGCCCGAGCGGCCGTGGCTCGTGCCGTGGCATCAGAAATACGTCTACCGGATCATGCATGCCCTGCGGGGCGGCACCGGCACAAAGTCCGCCGACCCGGCCTTGGCGGCCCGTCGCCCGCCGGAACACCGGTATGTGTTTGGCGACGGCAAGATCGCCTATCTCTACCTGACGTTTCAGGACGGATTGGAAGTGATCAAACGGGTGTGCCATCTGACCTGCGGCGTGCCGCAGGTGGTGTGGCTGACCGGCTGGCAGTTCGAGGGGCACGACTCGAAATACCCGGCATGGTCCGAAGTGAACCGGCACCTGAAACGGCCGCAAGACGCGACGGCCCTGGACAGTCTGCGGTGGCTGATCCGGGAAGCGCGCCGGTACAACTGCCTCGCCACATTGCATATCAACATGTTTGACGCCTACGAGGACAGCCCGCTGTTCCCGGAGTATCTCGCCAAAGACATCATCGCCAAGGACAAGACCGGCAAGCCGATCGTCGGCAACCGCTGGTGGGGCATGGACTGTTACCATGTGAGCTACACGCAGGAATGGAAACACGGCCTGGCGCAGAAACGCATTGACGATCTCCTCGCGATGGTGCCGGAGATCCGGGAAAACCACTGCGTGTATCTGGACGCCTTTCTCGGCGCGCGCATGAAAGACCCGCAAGGCCCGATCAGCCCGTATCTGGGCTACAGCAAGGAGGAGGAGGCCCGCACGCAACGAAAGATTTTCCGCTACTGGCGCGACCGGGAAGTGGACGTGGCGTCGGAATATGTTTGGGGTATGCGCGTCGACCGGTTTGTCGGATTGCAGCCGCATGCCGCGACGCAGGGCTGGTTGATTGAGGACCTGCCCGCGGCATTGTACTGCAGCAACCCCGCGCATGTTGGCTTCACCTCCCTCACCGAGCCGGAGGGATTTCAGGAAAAATTCTGGCTGCAATTCCTGCCGTGGTTCTACAAGAACAATCCCAACCGGACCGCTGACCCGCGGACCATGATTGACGGCACCGACCTCTGCCTGCCGGCCCTGTGGTGCGCGACGCCGACCCTCATCGCGTTCAGCAAGGATGGCTATGAACGCAAAACGTGGCGGTTGCCGCCGGACTGGAAGGACATCACGAAGATCCGCCTCGCCAAAATTACCGGCCAGGGACCGGAACCAGCCGGGACCGCGAACGTGACCGGTGGGGAGCTCACGTTGCGGGTTGGCCCGGGCGAAGCTTGGAAGATTGTTCCGGCATGACGACCTTCCGCTCACTTTTCCGCCGGGAACAACCGGTCATTCCCCTGCGGGGTGTGCATCTGGACTTGAAAGGATTGCCGCCGACCGCGAACCGGCTCGTCGAACTGTTGCGGCTCTTCGCCGCCGCCCGCTACAACGTGGTGTTGGTCGAATGGGAAGACTCGTTCCCGTGGACGGTGGACCAGCGGTTCCGCAGCCCGACCGCTTACACGCCCGACGACATCCGCCGATTCACGGAGACGGCCCGCGCTCTCGGGTTGGAACTGATTCCGCTCGTCCAGTGCCTGGGGCACATGGAGACGCCGTTGAGTGTGCCGGGCTACGAACACTTGCGCGAGTTGCCGGAGCAGGCGGCAAGCCTGAATCCGCTCCACCCCGGCGCGCGCGCGCTGGTGCAGCGCATGGTGGACGACGTGCTGCCACTCATGCCCGGCACGCGGCGTTTCCATCTGGGCGGCGACGAGTCGTGGACGTTTGGGCAAAACCCGCAGACCGCGGACTACGTCCAGAAACACGGCAAAGGGGCTTTGTATCTGGCGCATGTCGAGCCGATTCTCGACGCGCTCAACGCCCGCGGCATCCGTCCGATTCTCTGGCACGACATGATGGTGGACTGGGACAGCCCGGCCTTGAAGTCGCTGGCGGCGAAGAGTGATCTCATGGCGTGGGGGTACATCGGCCACCCGGACACGACGGCGCACCACTTTCGGACGGAATACCTTCAACGGTTCCGCGCGCACGGCCTGACTCTGTGGGGCGCCACCGCGTATAAAGGTTGCGAAGCCGACACGGTGGAACGTCACACCGCAGACCGTCCAGACCTGCCGCAACGGCAGGAGAATGCGTTGGCCTGGACGGCGATCGCCCGGCGGCTCGGCTTGACCGGGGTTGTGGCGACCGCGTGGAGCCGCTGGAGCGTGGATACGCTCCAATGCGTGCCGATTGACGCGGCGCTCGACGCGATGATTCTTGTCGGGGTGATTCTCCACGACGGTCGTCCGCCGGCCGGTGGTGTTGCCGCCTGTGTTGAGGCCCTCGCCGAGCTGGGCGAAAAAACGCGGTTTGAAGCGTGCCGGGCGGCCATGGACCGGCTCACCGACGTTCGCCGGCGCGGCTGGCAGATGGTGCAGTTTGCCCGGCAGCAACTCGTGCTTGCCCGGATGGACCCCCGGCGTCTCAGTGCGCGGGAAAAAACCATGGGCCTCAAGGTGGTGCCGCAATTGGGCGCCATCGTCGAGGAATCCGCCGCCGTGGCCGCCGAAGTCCGGCGCAGCCTGGCCGGGCTGGTCGCGCCGGTCTGGGTCGAAGAATACCTGGCGACCCGACTCACGCCCTTGCGCGAAGAGTTTCAGCAGTTGCACGCCGCGATCTAGGCGACCAGAATGGCCTGGGCGGCGGCGTAGTCCTGGCAGTGGGAGAGGCTGACGAGGACGGCGGTCGCGCCGCGCGCTTCGGCGAGCGCGGCGCCTTTGCCGTGAAGTTTGACGAATGGCTCGCCGCTCGCGCGCCGGCAAATTTCCATGTCGCGCCAGCCGAGTTCCTTGCCGATGCCGGTGCCGAACGCCTTGGAGATTGCCTCCTTCGCCGCGAACCGGGCGGCCAGATGCAATTCCGGGAACTTCCTGCTGTGGCAGTACGCCACCTCGTCCGGCAGGAACACCCGGCGGAGAAACCGGTCGCCAAACTTCTCCAACGAACCCCGGATCCGCCCGGTCTCCACGATGTCAATGCCGGTCCCGAGAATCTTCATTGCGGATTCAGCAACGCCAGCATCTCGGTCACGGCCTGGCGCAGCCCGACAAAGACCGCCCGGGAGACAATGGCGTGACCGATGTTCAGGGTCTCCAGGTGCGGCACCGTCAGGATGCCGGGCGTGTTCTGGTAGTTCAGGCCGTGTCCGGCGTTGACGCGCAGGCCGAGTTCGTGGGCCAGCTCGGCGGCGGCGATCAATCGGTTCAGTTCGCTCTTTTTCCCGTTGGCGTAGGCGCCGGTGTGCAGTTCGATGAACTGGGCGCCCGCCGCTGCGGCGGCGCGGACCTGTTTCAGGTCGGGATCAATGAACAAACTCACGGCGATACCGGCGTTGCGGAGCCGGGCGATGGTGCGCGGCAGGGATTTTCCGGTGACATTGAGGCCCCCTTCGGTGGTGAGTTCCTGCCGTTTCTCCGGGACGAGGCACACTTCGTCGGGCCGGACCTGCTCGGCGATGGCGACAATCTCCGGCACATCGGCCATTTCGAGGTTCAACCGGCTGCGGAGGTTCGGGCGCAGCGCGAACACGTCCCGGTCCTGGATGTGCCGGCGGTCTTCGCGGAGATGGACGGTAATGCCGTGGGCGCCGGCCGCTTCGACTTCGCGGGCGGCAGCCAACACGTCCGGTTCGCCACCGGTTTTATACCGGGCCTGCCGGAGCGTGGCGATGTGGTCAATGTTGACGCCAAGCTTGATCATGCCGGCAGAGTACCACGGCCCGGGCCGGCTGCAAAAAGAAAACGGGGGCGGGATCGCTCCCGCCCCCGGCTTGTGAGCGCGATTAGTTCCGGCCCGCCGCGCCGCGCAGCGCCTGGCGGACGAGTTGATTCCATTGCGACCGTTTCCAGCCGGGGAAGTGCTGGCGCAGCCATTCCTGCGCCGCGCGGTCCCAGCCGATGTCGCGACCGGCCTTCTCGCTTTCGATCCACTTGTACTTGTCAATCTCCTCCTGCTGGGATCGGAACAACTCGGCAAGAGGATCGGGTTTGTGTCGTTGTGTTGTCATTTTACCCCCTCCTTTGAAGTAAAACGTGCCGCTACCATAGCCCAATCCCCGATGCTGTCAACGCCGTTTCGGTAACAAACCGGTGACGTTCGCGGAGCATTGCCGGCCAAGCGGTTGCGTGGACGGCTTTCCGCTTGCCGGTGGCCGCGACGGTCACGTATGGTACGCGCATGGCCTCCGCCCGGCAACTCGACAAGGTGCTCCAACACGCCGCCCGCCGGCTCGTGTGGCCGCCGGGCGCCGCGCCGGCGAAACTCCTCGGCTCGTTCAAGCAATTCCTCAAGGTCGAGGAGCACCGGCTCAAGATGTTTCACCGCGCCGGCGCGGGCGGCCGGGAACTGGCCAACGCCCGCGCGGCGATGATGGACCTCGTGCTCCGGCGCCTCTTCACCGCCGCTGACCAGCATTACCGGCAACACCACGACAGCGCGCCGGTGCCGCTGGCGTTCGTTGCCCTCGGCGGGTATGGCCGGGCGGAGCTGAGTCCGTTCTCGGATATTGACATCATGTTCCTCCACGACACCGCGAGCCGGGGGCGCCACCAACACCCCTACATCGCGTCGGTGGTCGAGCAGGTGTTGTATCTGCTCTGGGACATCGGGTTGAAGGTCGGCCACTCCACGCGCACCCTCCGCGAGGCGTGCGACGAGGCCAACCGCGACATGCAATCCAAGACGGCCCTGATCGAGTCCCGGCTGTTGGGGGGCGACCCGGCGCTCTACGAGGAGTTTCGGCAGGCGTTGGTCAAACACTGCGTCCGCGGCCACGAGGCGGAATACATCGCCGCCCGCATGGCCGACCAGAAATCCCGGCACGAAAAACACGGCGACACACCGTACCTCCAGGAGCCAAACGTCAAAAACGGCTGTGGCGGCCTCCGCGACTTTCAGAACCTGATCTGGATGGCGTACTTCAAGCACGGCGTGCTGCGCCTTGCCGATCTGCGCCCGCACGGCGCGCTCGAAGCCAGCGAACAACGCGACCTCGAGGCCGCCTATGATTTCATCCTGCGCGTCCGCAACGCACTGCACTACCTCTCGAACCGCGCCAACGACGTCATCCACCTCGGCCTGCAACCGCAACTGGCCGACGAATTCGGCTACCGGCAACACTCGGTCCTGCGCCGCACCGAGGCGTTCATGCGCGACTACTACATGCACGCCCGCACCATCTTTCTGCTCACCAACACGCTGGCCGAACGGCTGGCGTTGCGCCCGGCCCGCGCCAGCCTGTTCGGCCGGCGACCGAAGACGGAATCCTTCGACGGGTTTGTCCAACGCGACGGCGTGATCGCCGCCGGCCGGCCGGGCGTGTTTCGCGAAGACCCGGTGCGCCTGCTCCGCGTGTTCCTCCACGCCCAGCAACGGCAGGCCGAACTGCATCCCGACTTGCGGTCGCTGATCCGCCAGCACCTCCGGCTGGTCCACCGGTCGTTCCGACACTCCGCCGGTGCGCGCGAGACTTTTCTTGCCCTGCTCCAGCACAAAGGCCAGGTTGCCCGCGTGTTGCGCGACCTGCACGAGACCGGCGTGCTCGGCAAGTTTCTGCCCGAGTTCGGCCGGCTGACCTGTCTGGTCCAACACGAGTTCTTCCACCGCTACACCGCCGACGAGCACACCTTGCAGGTCATCGAACACCTCGACCGGATCCTCGATGCCGACCGGCCGCCGCACGCCAACTACAAGAAAATCTTCCAGCAAATCGAGCATCCGCACGTCTTGTATCTGGCGATTCTGTTGCACGATGTCGGCAAGGCCGCCAATGTCGACCGGCACGCCGAGGCGAGTCTGGCCGCCGCCCGCGCCGTCGCCCGCCGGCTGAAACTCGACACCGACGACACGGCCCTGCTCGAATTCCTCGTGCGCGACCAGCACAAGCTCTCGATGCTCTCCCAACGGCGCGACCTCGACGACCAGGCAACCGTTGACGCCGCCGCCCGGATCGTCAAAGACGAAACCCGGTTGGATTTGTTGGTCTTGCTGACGTTTGCCGACTCCATCGGGGTGGGGGCAACGGCGTGGTCGGACTGGAAAGAAGCGTTGCTCTGGGAACTGTATCACCGGACCCGCCAGGAACTGACCGGCGCCGAGCGCGCCCGGCACATCCTGGCCCGGCGCATCGAGCAACTCTACCACGAGGTCAGCCGGCGGCTGAAAGGCCAACTGCCGCTCGAAGAAATCTACTCGCATTTCGAGCTGATGCCGGCCAGCTACTACATCCACACCAGCGCCGACGAGATCACCCGGCACCTGCTGCTGTTGCACCGGTTCTTCCAGCAACAACACGACGTCGAGTCGCCCGCCGAAGCGCTGGCGCCGGTGATTGATTGGCAATCCTTCCCGGCGCAGGGCTTTTCCCGCGTCACGATCGGCACCTGGGACCGGCTCGGATTATTTTCGAAAATTTGCGGTGCGTTCGCCTCGGCCGGCCTCAACGTGCTCAGCGCCCACATCTACACCCGGGGCGATCAGGTCGTGCTTGACTTCTTCGAGGTCTGCGACCGCGACCTGGCGGCCGTCACCGATGAGCGGGCCATTCAGACCACCGAGTCCCTGCTCACCGGCGCGCTGACGGGCCGCGAACAAATTGATTTCCACAAGCTGCTGACCCGGATGCGCGCCGCGCGCGGTCCCGCCACGCATTTGCGCGAAGTCACCATCCCGACCGTCATTGGGTTTGACAACGACATCAGCCAAAGCCGGACCGTGCTCGAAGTGCAGACGGAGAACCGGCCGGGCCTGCTCTACACGATCACCAACACGCTGACCGAGTTGGGGTTGGACATCAGTTTCGCAAAAATCTCGACCGAAAAAGGCGCGGCGATTGACTCCTTTTACGTGCAAGACCAGCAGGGCCAAAAAATCACCGACCCCGACCGCCTGGCCCAGATCGAGTCCAAACTGAAAGAAGCCCTCGAACTGCTGGCGAGTTGATATGCGCACATCCGGCAAGCTTCGCCACTACGAGGTGTTGGCGCGGGTCAGCGCGGTGATCAATTCCTCGCTCGAGCCGGCCACCGTCCTCCACCGGGTGGTGCGCGAGGCGGTGGAACACATGCACGCCACCAGCGGCTCGATCGCCCTGATCAACCCGCACACGCAATTGCTCGAAATCGAAGTCGCCATCGGCCTCGGCGGCAAGGCCCGGCAACTGCAGTTGCCCATCGGCCGCGGCGTGACCGGCTGGGTCGCCAAAACCGGCCAGCCGTTGCGCGTGCCGGACGTGAAGGCCGATCCCCGGTATGTCTCCGTGCGGCGCGGCATCCGCAGCGAATTGGCGGTGCCGTTGACCGTGAACGGCTCGCTCATCGGCGTGCTCAACGTGGACTCCACCCGGCGCCAGGCCTTCAACGCCGCCGACGAGGAGTTGCTCGTCGCACTGGCGAACCAAGCCGCGCAGGTCATTCACAACTCGTGGCTCTACGAGACCGTCGCCCACAAAGCCCGGCAACTGGAGGCGTTGTTTGCCATCGCCGAGTCGGTGATTTCTTCGCTGGATTTGCGGGAGATTCTCCACCGGGTGACGCGCGACGCCTGCGCGTTGATGCAGACCAAGGTGTGCTCGCTGATGCTGCTCAACGCCGCCCGCGACCGGCTCGAACTTGCCGCCTGCCACGGGGCCGGACCCGATTACACGCGCCGGCCGCCGTTGAGCGTGGACGACAGCCTGCTCGGCGTGGTCGTGCGCCGGGGCAAACCGCTCCAGGTGTACAACGTCCAGGAGCACGACGCCTACCGGCACACCGAGCTGGCCCGGCAGGAGCAACTCGTCTCGCTGTTGTCGGTGCCGATGATGTTCGGGCAGACGGTCATCGGCGCGCTGAACGTCTACACCGGCGCGCCGTACCGGTATTCCAATCAGGACATCAAGATTCTCAGCGCGCTCGCCAATCTGGCGGCCATCGCCATCGAACACGCCCGGCTCCACGAAAAGATTGTCGCTGTCGAGGAACAACTCCGGCGCCACGAACGGCTCAGCACGCTCGGCCTGCTCGCCGCCGAAATCGCCCACGAAATCCGCAATCCGCTCACTGCGATGAAGATGTTGTATCAGGCGCTCGACCTGCGCTTCGCGGCCGACGACCCGCGCGCCCGCGACGCTGAGATCGTGGCCGAGAAGATGAACCAGCTCAACCAGATCGTGGACCAGTTGCTGACGTTTGCGCGGTCCACCGAGCCGACGCTGGAGCGCGTGGACGTGAACGCCCTGCTCGATGATGTGTTGCTGCTCACGCGCCACCGGCTCAACCAGCAACGCATCGCGTTGGTCAAGCGCCTCGCGCCGGACCCGCCGGTGGTGATGGCCGACCGGCATCAACTCGAGCAGGCCTGCCTGAACCTGATCCTCAACGCCGTGGACGCGATGCCGGGGGGCGGGACCCTCACCGTGGCGAGCGCCGGCGGCGAGTTTGTGCGCATCGAGTTCACCGATACCGGCGCGGGCATGACCGCCGCGCAACGCGAGAAACTGTTCGAGCCGTTTCTGACCACAAAAGCCAAAGGCACCGGACTCGGTCTGGCGATTGTGAAGAAGACGGTTGAAGCCCACCGTGGCCGGATCGAAGTCGAGAGTGTCCCCGGCCGGGGCACGACGTTCCGGCTGTTCTTGCCGGCGTAGTTACCGGAGGGCCACGCTTCCGCGTGGCCGCAGTTAGTCACCGGAGGGCCACGCTTCCGCGTGGCCGCAGCCCACCGAACGGACGCGCAGAAGCGCGTCCCTCCGTTATTGCGTGAGCAGCTTCGTGGCGGTCTGGTACACGTTCCGGTGGGGGGTGAATCCGAATCGGCACCGGCACGCGACCGCGCCATCCAAGCGCGAGAAAAATGTGGCTTATGCGGTTGCGGCGCCGAGGCAGGCAATCAAATCGCTGGCGAGCATGGCGGTCTCGCCCTGTCGCGCAGCGGCCACATCGCCGGCCTGTCCGTGGAGGAAGACCCCGGTGCGCGCGGCGTCGAGCGGCGCCAGGCCCTGCGCCAGCAGCGCGCCGATGATGCCGGTCAACGCGTCGCCCATGCCGCCTTTGGCCATGCCGGGGTTGCCGGTCATGTTGATCCAGAGTTTGCCGGTCGCGTCGGTCACCACGGTGCCGGCGCCTTTGAGGACGAGCGTGACATTCTTTTCGCGCGCAAACTGCCGGGCAATTCCCCACCGGTCACTTTGCACGTCCGCGGCCGTCTTGCCGATCAGGCGGGCCATCTCGCCGGGGTGGGGCGTCAGGATCATGCCGGGCCGAATCGCCGGCAACTCCAACGCGTCGGCATCCAACACGGTCGGCACATCAAACTGGGGCACCGGCGCACCGCGGCCCAGGCCGGGGCCGATGGCCACGGCGTCGAACCGGCCGCTCAACGTTTCCAACGGGCGGGGCATGACTTCCGGCGGGCACTGGGCGGCGACGATGGGATAGATCGCGCGCGGCACCGCCAGCGTCACCAGGCCGACGCCGCTGCGGGCGGCGGCGTGCGCGGCGAGGATCGGCGCGCCGGTATACCCTTCGCTACCGGCGATGATCAGCAAGTGGCCGAAGTCGCCCTTGTGCGCGCTGCGGCGCCGCGGCGGCCGCTGGATGTCGGCGGCGGTGATCAACTCGATGTCGGTTTCCACGTCGCTGCCGAGGCCGATGTCGGCCACTTCGATGCGGCCGACGGCGTCGGGGAACTGCAGCAGCTCAATCTTCGGCAGGCCGAACGTCACGGTCACGTCGGCGCGGACACAGGTTTTGGTGCCGAGGCCGGAGGGCACGTCCACGGCCACGACGGGCTGGCCGGTGGCGTTGATGGTGCGGATGACGGTGGCGTAGGGTTCGCGGACTTCGCCGGTGAGGCCGGTGCCGAGCAGGCCGTCCACAATCACGTCGGCGGCCGGCAGGGCGCACGGCCAGTGGCGGACTTCGACGCCGGGCAACGCCGGCAAGGCGCGGGGTTCGATGAGGACGAGGACCGGTTGGCAGCCGGCGGCGGCGAGGTGGCGGGCGGCGACGATGGTGTCGCCGCCGTTGTGGCCCTTGCCGGCCAGCAGCAGGACGCGGTGGGCGCGGCGTTGGTGCAGGAGGCGCGCGGTGGTTTGCGCGACGGCGGCGCCGGCGCGTTCCCTCAGGGTTTCGGCGGGGGTGCCGGCGGCGATGGCGCGCCGGTCGAGTTCGCGGATTTGGGCGGTGGTGACCGCTTTCATGGACGGCAGTCTAGTGGAGGCGGCCGGCAAAGGCAACCGCCCCGGTGAATAATTCGGGTTGCAATCCTGCAGGGGGTGGGGTAGAAGAAGCGCCGCTTTCGGGCGAGTTTGACTCAACGTGAAGACACCGCAATTAAAGATTTTTACGGGCAACGCCAACCGGCCGTTGGCGCAGCGGATTGCCGACTATGCCGGCGTGCCGCTGGGCGACGCGACGGTCACGGCGTTTCCGGACCAGGAAACGTTCGTCAAGATCAACGAGAACATCCGCGGTTGGGACGTGTATATCGTGCAGCCGACGTGTCCGCCGGCGAACCACCATCTGATGGAGTTGTTGATCATGATTGACGCCGCCCGGCGGGCGAGTGCCAGTCGGATCACCGCGGTGTTGCCGTTTTTTGGCTATGCCCGGCAGGACCGGAAAGACCAGCCCCGGGTGCCGATCACGGCCAAACTCGTGGCCAACCTGATCGTCGCCGCCGGCGCGAACCGGGTGGTGACGTTGGACTTGCATGCCCAGCAGATTCAGGGTTTTTTTGACATTCCGGTGGATCACTTGTACGCGGCTCCGGTGATTTACCGGTATTTCAAGCAGAAGCAGTTGGACAACTTTGTGGTGGTGTCGCCGGATATCGGCGGGGTGAAGATGGTCAACGCCTACGCCCACATGTTCCACGTCCCGCTGGCCATCGTCGCCAAGAAACGCAAGTCGGGTTCGGACGTGGAGGTGCTCAACGTGGTCGGCGACGTGCGCGGCAAGAACGTGTTGATGATTGACGATTTGACCGAGACGGCCGGGACGCTGGCCCGGGCGGCGGAGGCGTTGAGGGCCAAGGGCGCGAAGCAGGTATTCGCGGCGGTCAGTCACGCGGTGTTCGGGCCGACGGCGATTGAGCGGCTGCAGAAATCGAAGTTGGCGGAGTTGATCACGACGGACTCGGTGCCGCACGAGCCGGTCACGGGATTCAAACTCACGGAGTTGAGCGTGGCGCCGTTGCTCGGCGAGGCGATTTTGCGCGTGAACCGGGGGCAGTCGGTGTCGTCGCTGTTTGACGTCAACGGCACCCGCGTGGAAAGCTGAAAGCAAGAGCAAGAGAACAAGCAGGAGTTTGATATGGCAAAGCAAGTACAATTGAAAGTGACGACGCGGACGGAGCACGGTCGGAGGAGTTCATTGAAACGATTGCGCGCGCGGGATGTGATTCCCGGCATTGTGTACGGCGCGCACACGAAGCCGTTCCCCATTGCGATCGCGACGAAGGAATTGGAGAAAGCGTTGCACGGCGCGGGCGAGAACGTGTTGGTGGACTTGCAGGTCGAAGACGGCGGCCAGGTCAGCAACCGGCTGGCGCTGATTCAGGAAGTCCAGCACCACCCGTACAAGGACGTGATTCTCCACGTGGATTTCCACGAGGTCTCGGCGACCGAGAAGTTGCGCACGAGCGTGCCGGTGCGCGCCGTGGGCGAGCCGGTCGGCGTGAAGACCGGTGGTGGCGTGTTGGAATTCGTCATGCACGAACTGCGCGTCGAATGTTTGCCCAAGGATTTGCCGGAGGCGATCGAGGTCAACGTGGAAGCCTTGGAGATTGGCCAGGGGATCCACGTGGGCGAAATCAAACCGCCGCCGGGCGTGGTGTTGCTTGACAACAAGGATCAATCCGTGTTCATCGTTGTCGCGCCGGTTGCGGAAGAGGAAGCGGCTCCGGCCGAAGCGGGGGCCGAGCTGGCGGAGCCGGAAGTCATCGGCGCCAAGAAGGAAGAGGGCGAAGCGGAAGCCGCCGCGGAAGGTGCCGAGAAGGGCAAAGCGGCACCGGCCGCCAAAGCCGAAGCCGGCAAGCCTGCGGCGGCCGGCAAAGCCGAGGGCAAACCGGCCGCAGGCAAAGCCGAGGGCAAACCGGCCGCAGGCAAAGCCGCCGAAGCCAAGCCGGCTGCCAAGAAGTAACCGGAGTGCGTCGGCGTGTCGGCCCGTCCGCAGTTGGTTGTCGGGCTGGGCAATCCCGGCCCGGAGTATGCCGCGACGCGCCACAACATGGGGTTCGTCGTGGTCGAGCAGTTGGCGGGACGTTGGGATTGTTCTTTGCGGAAAAAGTGGCGATTCCAGGCGACGGTGGGCGAGGCGCAGCGGCCGACCGGCAAGGTAATACTGGCGTGTCCGCAGACGTTCATGAATCGCAGCGGCGCGGCGGTGGCCGGGCTGTTGCGGTGGTTGAAACTGTCGCCGGCGGAGCTGCTGGTGGTGGTGGACGACGCGGATTTGCCGCTCGGCCAGATCCGGTTGCGGCCGGCCGGGGGCAGCGGCGGGCACAACGGGTTGCGCTCGATCATCGAGGCGCTGGGCGGCAACGAAGGGTTCGCCCGGTTGCGGGTCGGGATCGGGCGGAGCGCGCCGGTGGGCGAGGACATCACCGGGCACGTGCTCGGCAAGTTCGCGCCGGCGGAACGCGCGGCGGTGGCGGAGGCGGTGACGTTGGCCGCGGACGCCGTGGCCGTGTGTGTGGAAGAAGGATTGACGGCAGCCATGAATCGGTTTAATCGGAAACGAGTCATCCGCGAGGATGACGGCAAGGGAGACGGAAATTGAAGGCATACGAAGCGTTGTTCATTTTGGATACGGCGGGTCAGGAACAAGTCTCGAAGGACCTGATCGAGAAGATTCAGAAGGAAATCGAGCAGGCCGGCGGGCGTGTGGAGACCGTGCAGAAAATGGGCGCACGGCCATTCGCGCGGACCACCCAGAAACGGTCGTCGGGCTTTTATGTGAACTACCTGTTCCACGCGCCGCCGGGGGCGATTGCGGCGCTGGACGCGAAGTTTCACTTGGAGCCGGAGATTTTCCGGTGGCAGTTCCTCGAGGTGATCAAGCCGCAGGAGCGGAAGAAGAAAAAGAAGAAGGCCGTCACCAAGAAGGATTAATCCATGGCGAACTTCAACAAGGTGTTGTTGATGGGCAACCTGACGCGGGATCCGGAAGTCCGATACACGCCGAAGGGCACCGCCATCGCCAGTCTGGGGCTGGCCATCAACCGGCAGTGGACAAACGAGGCCGGCGAGAAGAAGGAAGAAGTGACTTTCGTGGATGTGGAAGTCTGGGGCCGGCAGGCGGAAACCGCCGGGCAGTATCTGGCCAAAGGCCGGCCGGTTTTTATTGAGGGCCGGCTGCGGTTTGATCAGTGGGACGACAAGGAGTCCGGTCAGAAACGCAGCAAATTGAAAGTCGTTGCCGAGCGCGTGCAATTCCTCGGCGCGCCGAAAGGCGGAGCCGGCAAGGGCGAGGTGAGCGACGAACCGCCACCAGCACGGCCGAACGGGCGGCCCCAGCGGCCGGCGGCTCCGGCGGAACCGGAACCGAGTGAACCGGCGGGCGAAGACGACAACATTCCATTTTGAGGAAAGAACGTTATGCCAAGACGAACATCAACCGAACCACGAACCCCGCGGACGCGGCGGACCGAAGTGATGGTCAAACGCGAATGCAAGATTTGCGCCGACCAGATCACGGTGGACTACAAGCAACCGGATTTGCTGAAGAAATTCATGACCGAACGCGGCAAGATTTTGTCGCGGCGGATCTCCGGCAACTGCGCGAAACATCAACGGCAGATTGCTGCGGCGATCAAACGCGCCCGCACCATGTTGCTGGTGCGCTGACGGGGAGGACAACATGAGCACGAAGGTGATTTTGACGGCCGCCGTGGAGAACCTCGGCGCCGAAGGCGATGTGGTGGAAGTGGCCGACGGGTTCGCCCGGAACTACCTGATCCCCCAGAAACAGGCCCTGCCGGCCACGGCGGCGAATCTGCGGCGCGTCGAGGCCCTGCGGAAGAAACGCGCGGCCGAGCGCGCGGCGCAGTTGGCCGAGGCCCAGGCGGCCGTGGAGAAACTGGCGAAGATTTCCTGCACGATCACCGCGCCGGCGGGTGCGGACGGCAAGTTGTACGGCTCCGTCACCGCGCAGGACATCGCGGCCACGTTGAAGGCGGAGGGCGTGACGGTGGAGCGGCGCAAGATCGTGCTGCCGCAGCCGATCCGCGAGTTGGGCGCGTTTGACGTGGAAATCAAATTGCATCCGGAAGTCAGCACGAAGCTGAAAGTTTGGGTGGTGAGCAACGAGGCCGCGGCCTCCTCCGAGAAAGTTGGCACACCGCAGTAACACCCCCCTCGGCGGGGCGGGACTCATGCCTGCAACGAAGTCCATGGCGGCAACGACAGAATCGCAGGACGCCGCCCCCGGCGGCCGGCGGGTGCCCACACCGGCCCGGCGGTCCGGCGCGGACGCGTTTGCCGACCGGGTCTTGCCGCACAGCATCGAGGCCGAGATGGCCGTGCTCGGCGCGATGTTGTTGAACCCCCAGGAAGCTTGTCCGCTGGCCGGCCAACATCTGACGGACAAGGATTTTTATGCCGCCGCGCATCAGGCCATCTTTCGGGAAATCACGGCGCTCAACGACGCCATGCAGGCGGTAGACCTGGTGACGTTGACCCAGCGGTTGAGCGACAAGAAACTACTGGATGAAGTCGGCGGCGCCGCCTATCTCGCCGAATTGGTGCAGCGGGTGCCGACGACCGCCAACATCGAGCACTACATTGATATCGTTTATGAGAAGCAGTTGCTGCGCAAGTTGATCGCGGCGGCTCACGACATCCTCGGCCGGGCGTTCGAGGAACAGGACGACGTCCGGGGCTGGATTGATGAGGTCGAGCAACAGGTGTTCAACGTCACGGCCGAGCGGACGATGACCGGCGCGCGGCCGGTGCGCGAGCTCATCAAAGACGCGATGGCCAGCATCGAGAAGCTCTACGACAAGAAAGGCATGACCGGCCTGCCGACCGGCTTCCGCGAGTTGGACAAGCTGACCTCCGGTCTCCATCCCGGCAACATGGTGGTCATCGCCGGTCGGCCTTCGATGGGCAAGACGGCGTTGGCGATGAACATTGCCGAGAACGTCGCGATTGATCAGAACATCCCGGTCGGCGTGTTCAGCCTCGAAATGTCGGCCGAGGAACTCGTCAAACGGATGCTGTGTTCGCGGGCGCGGGTGAACCTCAAGAAGGTCGGCGACGGATTCCTGAGCGACCGGGATTTTCATCCGTTGACGGCGGCGGCGAGCCAGTTGATGAAGGCGCCGCTGTACATTGACGACACGGCCGGGCTGACGATCAACCAGGTCCGGGCGCGGGCGCGCCGGTTGAAGCAGCAGCACAACATCCAACTGGTGGTGATTGACTATTTGCAGTTGATGCGGGCGCCATCGCGGCGGAGCGAGGCGAGCCGGCAGGTTGAGATCGCCGACATTTCGGCGGGAATGAAGGCGTTGGCGAAGGAATTACAGGTGCCGGTCATCGTGCTCAGCCAGTTGAACCGGCAGCCCGAAGCCCGCGAGGGCGGCCGGCCCAAGCTGGCCGACTTGCGCGAGTCGGGTTCGATTGAACAGGACGCGGACGTGGTGGGGCTTTTGGTGCGGCCCGAGGTGTATGCCGACGAAGAAGGCGAGCGGGCCGCCGAAAAAGGCAAGGCCACTTTGATCATTGCCAAACAACGGAACGGCCCCACGGGCGACGTGCCGTTGACCTTCCTCAACGAGTACACGCGCTTTGAGGATCAGGCGCGCGTCAGCGAGGACGACATGCCCCAACGACAAGGGGACGGCGAATGATGCGGCGCGGATGGGGGGTGGCGGCGATCCTGGTCGCGGCGGTCGCCGGGTGGGCGCAGGACGAGGCGCCTGTCCCGGTTGTCCGGGAAATCGAGATGCGGTTCGTCGGGCCGGAAACGGTCAATCGCGCCATCCTGAACGCGAACACCCAGACGCGCGTGGGACAACCCTTTGCGGCGGAGGTGGTGGAGCAGGATGTCCGGCAACTGATCGCGACCGGTTATTTTACGGATGTCCGGGTCCTGCAGGAGCCGGTCAGCGGCGGCGTCAAGGTTGTGTACGTGGTGCAGGGCAAGGCGACGCTCAAGGAGGTGTCGGTGGCCGGCTACAAGCAGTTCAAGGAAGACCGATTGAAGCGGGATTTGACCTTGAAGGCCGGCGACATTTTGGACGAGCAGAAGGTGCATCATGATTGCGGGAAGTTGATCGAGTTGTACCAGAAGACCGGTTACCCGGATGTGCGGGTGGACCCGCAGATTCAAGTCGACCCCGATACCGGCAAGGCGGTGTTGCGCTACCAGATCACCGAGGGGCCGCGGGTATTCATCAAGGACATCGTGTTTGTGGGCAACCGCGCGGTGCCGACCAGCCGCGGCTGGCTCTGGTGGCACGAGGGGTTGGTGAAGAAAATCAAAACGAAACGCCGCTGGTGGGGTTCGTGGCTGGCCGATTCCGGCATGTTGCGCGACGAACAGTTTAAGGAGGACCTGGAGACGATCCGCGACTACTACCGGTCGCTCGGGTATCTCGACATGGAAATCCGCAGCACCAAAATCGAGCGGGTGGCGCCGCATTGGATGGTGGTTCGCATTGAAATCTTTGAGGGCCAACAATACAAGGTCGGGGAAGTCCGGCTGACGGGCAACCGGCTGTTCCCCACGCCGGAACTCGAGAAGAAATTGAAGATGACCACCGGCAAAACCTTTACCCCGGACGGCCTGAGCAAGGACATCAAGGCCATCCAGGATTATTACGGTACCCGCGGCTATATTGACACCAGTGTCCGGAGCGCGCGCGTTCCCAACGTCGAGACCGGTCGGATCGATTTGACGTACACGATTGCCGAAGGCGAATTGACGTACATCGAGCGAATTGACATTCACGGCAACACCAAGACCAAAGACAAGGTCATCCGCCGGGAACTGGCGGTCGTTCCGGGCGAGATTTACGACACCGTGCGGGTGGATCGAAGCGTGGCCCGGCTCAAGAACCTCGGCTACTTCAGCAAGGTGGAAACGATGCCTGAACCGACTCCCGTGCCGGGGCGCAAGAATCTGGCGATCACCGTGGAAGAACAACGGACCGGGTCGTTAACCTTTGGCGCGGGGTTCAGTTCGATTGACAATCTGATTGGCTACGTGGAAATGACGCAGGGCAACTTTGATCTGTTCAACTGGCCGACGTTCACCGGCGGGGGCCAGAAATTGCGGATCAAGCTCACGCTGGGGCTGGAAACACAGTCCTATGTCCTGTCGTTTGTCGAACCGTGGTTTCTCAATCAGAAACTGGCGTTGGGAGTGGACCTGTCGCGCACCAAGGCCAGTTATCTGAGTGATGTGTTCACCGAAACCCGCACCGGGGGCGACATCTATCTGCAAAAGGCGTTGAACGAATTTGTCCGCGCCGAAGTCAAATACGCCTTGCAAGAAATCAAACTTGATATAGACAGCGATGCGTCCCGGGAACTGGCCTCCCAAGCGGGGACGAGCTTGCGCAGTTCGGTGACCTTGAGTTTGGTGCATGACTCGCGCGACAGTGTCGTGCTGACGACCCGGGGCAGCCGGACCGAAATTGCTGCGGAAATTGTCGGCGGGCCGTTTGGCGGCGACAGTTCGGTGTACAAGCTCAGCGCCAAGAGTACCGTGTATTTCCCCTTGTTCAACAATCACGTCTTTCAACTCCTCGGGGCCGCCGCCGTGGTGGACGCCTACGGCAACACCCGCGGCTCCGGCGGCACCGTCACGGAGTCGAACGGCACCGTGGTCGTCGTCAACGACGTGCCCATCTACGACCGGTATTTCCTTGGCGGTGCCAACACGCTCCGCGGATTCAGTTACCGCAAGATCAGCCCCAAAGATGTGAATGGCGAGTCGGTCGGCGGCAATACTCAAGTGTACGGGACGGCGGAATACACGTTCCCCATTGTCGACCGGGTGCGCGGCGCGGTGTTTGGCGACATCGGCGGCGTCTGGCGCGACGCCTATGAGTTCAACGGCGAAGACCTCAAGGCCGACGTGGGCATCGGCTTGCGCCTCGACCTGCCCATCGGCCAACTGCGCCTCGATTACGGCTACCCGGTCTGGACGGATGACTCCTCCGGCCGGAGCGGCCGATTTCAGTTTGGTGTCGGCTACCAATTTTGATAGAGTTTCGCTACAACAACCAATCAAGAAAGGATCAAGATGAACAAAACACTCATTACCGTTGCGCTCGGCAGCGTGCTGGCGTGGGGGACCGCGGCCCAAGCCCAGTTAACAACGGTCAGCAAGATCGTCGTCGTTGACCTGAATCGCGCGTTCAATGAGTTCTACAAAACCAAGTCCGCCCAGGAGCGGCTGAAGGAAACCGCCGACGGCTTCAACAAGGAACACGAGCAGATGATGGCCGACTACCGCAAACAGGTCGAAGACCTGAACAAACTCCGGGAGGAACAGGATAAACCGGAATTGGCCGCCGAGGTGCGCGAGCAAAAAAAGAAAGAAGTCCAGGAGAAACTGGCCGATACCCAGAAACTCCAGCGCGAGATTGAGGATTACCGGCGCACCCATGCCAAAATGCTCGAGGACCAGACCCAGCGGATGCGCCAAACGATCCTCAAGGAGATTACCGACATCATCCACAAAGAAGCCCGGGACCGCGGCTACAACCTCGTGCTCGACAAATCCGGGAACACCTTGAACGGCGTTCCCGCCGTGGTGTACCACCTCGAATCGTTGGACATCACCGAGGACATCCTGAAGATTCTCAACAAAGACAAGCCGGCCGCGGTGGAAACACCCAAACCCGCCGGCACCAAGTAACGTGCAGCTCCGCGCCCGCGACATTGCCCAACTGGTCGGCGGCGAACTCACCGGCAACCCGGACGAGTTGGTCACCGGCGTCGCCGGTATCCGCGAAGCACAGGCCGGGGACCTGACGTTTGTGGCCAACCCGAAATATTTCAGCGCCATTGCCGCCACCGGCGCGGCGGTGGTGCTGCTCGCCCGGACTGCCAAAGTCGAAACCACCCGCACCCTGATCCGGGTGGACAACCCGGTGGCCGCGTTCACGGAAATCGTCAAACGCGTCATGCCGCCGCCGGTCAAGTTTGCCCCCGGCGTCCATCCCACGGCCGTCATCGCGCCGGACGCCAAACTCGGCCGGGATGTCTCGATTCAGCCGCACGCCGTCATCGAAGCCGGGGCCGTCGTTGGCGACCGGACGGTCATCGGCGCCGGCACGTATATCGGCCATGGTTGCCGGGTCGGCGCGGATTGTCTCCTGTACCCCAACGTCACGTTGCGCGAGTACACCGTGTTGGGCGACCGGGTGATTCTGCACGGTGGCGTCGTGCTCGGCGCCGATGGCTTCGGGTACGAGAAGGTGAACGGCAAACAGCAGAAGATTCCGCAAGTCGGCATCGTGGAGATTGGCGATGATGTGGAGATCGGCGCGAACACGGCGATTGACCGCGCCCGGTTCGGCAAGACCCGTGTCGGCCGGGGCACGAAGATTGATAACCTCGTCCAGATCGGCCACAACTGCGTCATCGGCGAGGACTGCATCATTTGCGGCCTCGTCGGGTTGGCCGGCAGCACGATCATCGGCAATGGCGTCACCATTGCCGGTCAAGTTGGTCTGGCCGGTCATATCGTCGTCGGCGACAACACCACCATCATGGCCCGCGCCGGCGTGATGCGCGACGTGCCGCCCGGCTCCATCATGCTCGGCGAACCGGCCATGCCGCAAGCCGATTACAAACGGCTGGTGGTCGCCCAACTCCGCCTGCCGGACGCCCTCGCCAAGCTCCGGGACCTGGAAAAACAGGTCGCCGAACTTCGCGCCCAACTGGCGCAGTAGTCCCGGGCTGACACACTCCGGCCACGCCAAGTTGTCCCAGCGGCATCGGTTTTCCCAAGAAAAAAACGGCCCGGCATGTTCGCTGCTGAACGGGGAGACATGATTCGATTCGACAAACTCACGATCAAGGCGCAGGAGGCGTTGCAGACGGCGCACGAACTGGCGCGGAAACAAAACCACGCCGAGGTGGATTGCGAGCACCTGCTGGCCGCGCTCATTCAACAACCGGAAGGACTCGTCCGTCCGTTGCTGGAAAAACTCGGTCTCCATCCCGACGAGATGCTGCGGAAACTCGACGCCGAACTCAACCGTCGCCCGCAAGTCCACGGCGAGGCGGAAGTCGGTTTGAGCCGGTCGCTCCGGGCGGCGCTCGACGCGGCGCAAACGCACGCGGACAAACTCAAAGACCAGTACGTCAGCACCGAGCACATGTTGCTGGGGTTGGCCGAGCAGAAGAAGGTCGCGGCCAAGACGGGTGACATTCTGAAAGCGCTGCGGGACGTGCGCGGCAACGCCACCGTGACCGATCAGAATCCCGAAGACAAGTATCAGACGTTGCAGAAGTACGGGCGCGACCTGACGGAGGAAGCGCGCAAGGGGAAACTCGACCCGGTCATCGGGCGCGACACGGAAATCCGGCGGGTGATGCAGGTGTTGTCGCGGCGGACGAAGAACAACCCGGTCTTGATCGGCGATCCGGGCGTTGGCAAGACGGCGATTGTGGAGGGGCTGGCCCGGCGGATTGTCAGCGGCGACGTGCCGGAAGGGTTGAAGGGCAAGCGGGTGGTGGCGATGGACATCGGCGCGATGCTGGCCGGGGCGAAGTACCGGGGCGAGTTCGAGGACCGGTTGAAGGCGTTTCTCAAGGAAGTCATCGCTGCCGAGGGGCAGATTATTCTGTTCATTGACGAGTTGCACACGGTCGTCGGGGCCGGCAAGGCCGAGGGCGCGCCGGTGGACGCGGCGAACATGCTCAAACCGTCGCTGGCGCGCGGCGAGTTGCACACGATCGGCGCGACCACGCTCGACGAATACCGGAAATACATCGAGAAGGATCCCGCCCTCGAACGCCGGTTCCAGCCGGTGTTGGTGGACGAGCCGACGGTGGAGGACACCATCGCCATTTTGCGCGGGTTGAAGGAGCGGTACGAGGTGCATCACGGCGTGCGGATTCAGGACGCGGCGCTGGTGAGCGCGGCGGTGTTGGCGCACCGCTACATCAGCGACCGGTTCCTGCCGGACAAGGCGATTGATCTCGTGGACGAAGCGGCCTCGCGGCTGCGGATCGAACTGGATTCGTTGCCGACGGAAATTGACCAGATCGAGCGGCGGATCATGCAGTTGGAGATCGAGCGGACGGCCTTGAAGAAGGAGTCCGACAAGGCGAGCAAAGAGCGGCTGGCGAAGTTGGAGAAGGAGTTGGCCGACTTGCAGGAGCAAAGCAAGAAGCTCAAGGCGCAGTGGCAGAACGAAAAGAGCGTGGTCAGCGAAATCCGCGACCTGAAATCGGCGATTGAACTTTCCAAGGAACAAATCGAGCAGGCCAAACGCGCCGGAGACTTGAGCAAGGCCGCGGAGGTGCAGTACGGACGGTTGCCGGAGTTGGAGAAAAAGCTGAAAGCCGCCGAGGCGAAACTGCAAAAGACCGGCGGGATGCTCGCGGAGGAGGTCACCGAGAACGACATCGCCGAAGTGGTGTCGGCGTGGACGCACGTGCCGGTCAGCCGGTTGCTGGAGGGCGAACGCGAAAAGCTCGTGAAGATGGAAGAACGGCTCCACCGGCGGGTGGTCGGCCAGGAGGAGGCCATCGTCGCGGTGGCCAATGCCGTGCGCCGGTCGCGCAGCGGGCTGCAGGACCCGAACCGGCCCATTGGCTCGTTCATCTTTCTCGGCCCGACCGGCGTGGGCAAAACGGAGTTGGCGCGGGCGCTGGCGGAATTTCTGTTTGACGACGAGGCGGCGATGGTGCGGATTGACATGAGCGAGTACATGGAGAAACACACCGTCGCCCGGCTCATTGGCGCGCCGCCCGGCTATGTCGGATACGAGGAAGGCGGCCAACTCACCGAAGCGGTGCGCCGCCGGCCGTACGCGGTGGTGTTGTTCGACGAGATCGAGAAGGCGCATCACGACGTGTTTAACGTCTTGCTGCAAATCCTCGACGACGGCCGGCTCACGGACGGGCAGGGGCGGGTGGTGGACTTCAAGAACACCGTCATCATCATGACCAGCAACGTCGGCAGCCAGCATTACCAGGAGGACGGCGCGGCGACCGAGGAGTTGGTGCGCGAGGAATTGCGCCGGCAATTCCGCCCGGAGTTTTTGAACCGGGTGGATGAAATCATCGTGTTCCACCGGCTGGGCATCGAACACATCAAGCAGATCGTGGAAATCCAGTTGGCCCGCGTCCTCCAACGGCTCGCCGACCAACGGATCACCCTGACGATCACCGACGCCGCGAAGGCGTTGCTGGCGAAGGAGGGGTACGACCCCGTGTTCGGCGCGCGCCCCTTGAAGCGGGTCATTCAGAAACGTCTTCTTGATGCGTTGGCGCTGGAGATCCTTGCCGGCAAGTTTAAGGAGGGCGACCGGATCAAGGTGGACGTGGATCAAAAGCGGAATGATACTTTGGTGTTCATTCGTGATTGAAAACTGGATTCAGATGCGTTGAGCCCCAACTTCTTGGGGGCGCGTCGGAGAACAGGGCGGTGACGCTCACCACGACGAAGTGCTTGCATCGGCAGCCCGGATTTGGTTTCTTCGGGGCGTCGCCATGTATTTTGTTCCGTCGAAAATGTTTCTCACCAAGGGCGTGGGCGTCCACAAACACGAGCTGCGCAGTTTCGAGCTGGCGTTGCGCGATGCCGGTATCGAGAAATGCAATCTCGTTCACGTGTCGAGCATCCTGCCCCCACGCTGCAAGATCATTTCGCGCAAACAGGGGATCCAATTGCTTCAGCCCGGTCAGATCACCTTTGCGGTGACCTCCCGGTTGAGCACGAATGAGCCGCACCGGCTGATTGCCGCCTCCATTGGCGTGGCGCAACCGGCCGACGAGGATCAGTACGGGTACCTCAGCGAATGGTATTCCTACGGCCAAAACGAAGAGCAGGCCGGTGATTTTGCCGAAGAAATCGCCGCGTCCATGCTGGCTTCGACGCAGGGGATCGAGTTCAGCGAGGACGCCAGTTGGGATGAGAAGGAGAAAGTGTACAAGTTGAGCGGCAAGATTGTCCGCACCAGCAACGTCACGCAAACGGCGATGGGCAACCCGCAGGGGCTGTACACGTCGGTGGTCGCCGCCGGCATCCTGATCTTCTGAACCGTGACCGGTTGCATTGAGTTTGGCCGGGGAAGCGGTATGATGTCCTGCCATGAAGAACGAAGTCGTTGAAGTCCAGGTCAAAGGCGTGGTACCGACCAGCAACGGGTGCGCCGTGTTTGTCGGCAACGACCACAAGATTTTTGTGATTTACGTGGACCACGGTGTCGGCGCGGCGATCACGATGTTCCTCCACAACACGCCCAAGGAACGCCCGCTGACCCACGATTTGATCGGCCACATTTTTACCGGCTTGGGTGTCAAGGTGGACCGGGTGGTCATCAACGACTTGAAGAACAGCACCTACTTTGCCCGGCTGATTTTGCGCGCCGAGAACGAATTGGGGAAGAAGATTCTGGAGATTGACGCCCGGCCCAGCGATTGCATCGCCTTGGCCGTCCAGCAGAAAAGCCCGATCTACGTGGCGACGAAAGTGTTCAACGCCGTCGAAGACATGAGTGAAGTCCTGCGCAAGATGAGCCAGGAAGAAGACGAAGACAGCAGCCCCGGCAAAGAAGAGGATTCCGAGTAGTCGGACACGACCACCATCCCCCGGCCTGTCCCCCGGAGCGTCCTGCCGAAGCCCTGAGCCGCGAAGGGGAAGGGTCTCAGTCGTTTTCGTCACGTCTTTACAAAGAAAGACAGAGATTTGCCGCACCCGACAGCGGCGTCTCGCTTCGCTCGGCTTTCGCTTCGCTCAAAATGACAACGACTGATTGAATGTGGCAGTGCCCAGATGTACCCGGTGGTACTCAACGCGTTTTGACGGCACGAGGGATTCCTCTGAAACACGGGGGGCATGGATGCGGGCTATGGCCCGATCCAGGATCATCCGTGGCCGCGTTCCGCCTATGCCACAGGCTGCATCCAGCAAATCACCGCTCGCTGCCCGGCTTTCTCCAACGACATGCGCGACTGGGCCAAGAACTTACACCCAAACTACTTGATGAAGCGCGAGAAGCTTCGAACATGGTGGGAACAGAACAAGGTGTATTTTGCGAAGGGCGACTACGCTGCCGTCCAGCCGTTGCAGCCTGCCAGTCCGGCACCGCCACCGCCAACGCCTGTCGTGAAGGCCGGAGCCGCGCCTGTGCCGGCCCCAACAACCGAGCAGCAACCCGCCGCAAAACCCGCGCCGGCCACCCCGGTCACTTCGTTCCGGTCGGTGCTCATCGGCGTCATTCTGCTGGCCCTTGCCGCCGTGTTGGTCGTCGTCCTCCGCCGCGCCAAACACCGGCAGTCATGAGTGTTGGTTGGCGCCGTGCGGGCGCAACCCCGGCGTGGTGGGTGTATCGAGGGTGCGGACGAACGCCGTAACACGGTTGCCGCCGGGCGTACCTTCTTCATTGCAGACGGGGAACTTCTGGGCTACATAGACGCTCGTGAAAATCTATCTTGATGGAAGGTTTGTCGAGCAGGCGGAGGCTAAGATTTCCGTTTTCGATCACGGGTTGCTGTACGGTGACGGCGTGTTCGAGGGGATCCGGGTCTATCACGGCCGGATTTTCCGGTTAGAGCAGCACCTCGACCGGCTCTGGGACTCCGCGAAGGCCATCATGCTCAATATCCCCCTGACCAGAGAGGAGTTGACCCAGGCCTGCTGCGAAGCGTGCCGGCTCAACGGCGTGCAGGACGGTTATATCCGGTTGGTCGTCACGCGCGGTCCTGGCAATCTCGGCTTGAATCCGTTTCAATGTCCGAAGCCGACGGTCTTTATCATTGCCGACAAGATTGAGTTGTATCCGGAGAAGGTCTACCGGGAGGGGATCGAGTTGATCACGGCGGCGACGCAACGGGTCAACGTGGCGGCCATCAGCCCGTCCATCAAATCGCTGAACTATCTGAACAATATCCTGGCAAAAATCGAAGCGATCCATGCCGGGACGATTGAGGCGATCATGCTCAACAGCGCCGGGTACATCGCGGAATGCACCGGGGACAACCTCTTCATCGTGCGCCGCGGCCGGATCGAGACGCCGCCGGTCAGCGACGGCGCCCTGATTGGGATCACCCGAAACGTAATTATCGAATTGGCCGGCAAGCTGGGGCTGCCGGCGGCGGAAACACATTTGACCCGGTATGACCTGATGACGGCCGACGAATGTTTCATCACCGGCACGGCGGCGGAAATCGTCCCGGTGGCGAAAGTGGATTGCCGGCCGATTGGGACCGGCCGGCCGGGAACGATCACCTTGAAATTGATCGCCGCGTTTCGTAACTTGACCCGCACGGAAGGCGTGCCGATAGCGAACTAAACATCATGCAATGTGACATTTGCCACAAGGCCGAAGCCACGATTCATCTGACGCAGATTCTCGAGGGGAAGATGCTGAAGGTGGACCTGTGTGAGGCGTGTGCCAAAGCCAAGGGCATTCAGGATGCCGGCGCGAGCTTTCTGATGTCCGACATCGTGTTGGGGTTTGGCGGCGGCGAGGAGCGGCCGGTGGACGTTCCCGGCCTGCGGTGCGCCGGCTGCGGGTTGACGGAAGCCGATTTCAAGAAGACGGGACGGTTGGGCTGCGCGCAGTGTTGGGAAACGTTTGCGACTGGACTGACCACGTTGCTGCGGGCGATGCACAAAGGCGACCATCACGTCGGCAAAGTCCCCGGCAAGGCGGCGCAGACGTTGGTGATTCAGGACCGGATCAAAGAATTGGCCGAGGAGTTGGACGCGGCGGTGCGCGCCGAGAAATATGAGACGGCAGCGGGGCTGCGCGACCAGATCCGGGAGTTGCAGTCGCAATTGAAGGCGGCCAGCAAATGACGATCGCGGAACTGTTTCAGAAACCGAGCGCGTGGGCGAAAGCCGAAGGCCCGCACCGCCAGATTGTGCTGTCGAGCCGGGTCCGGCTGGCGCGGAATCTGCAATCATTTCCGTTCCCCGGTTGGGCCAAGAAAGCCGACCGGGTGCGCGCGCTGGAAGTGATGCGGCCGGCCGTGGAAGCGCTACCGGAAATGGCGGAGCGGTTCAGCGACTCGATGGACAACGTCAGCGCCCTTGACAAGCAGGCGTTGGTCGAGCGGCACCTGATCAGCCGCGAACATGCCGCCAAGAACGTCGGCAGCGCCGTGGTCATCAATGCCCAGGAAACGCTCAGCGTGATGATCAACGAGGAAGATCACCTCCGCATCCAGGCCATCAAGGCCGGGCTGCAAGTGAAACAGGTCTTCAAGTTGATTGATCAGGTGGACTCGAATCTGGAGGAACACCTCGATTACGCGTTCTCGCCCCGGTTGGGCTATTTGACCGCGTGTCCCACGAATGTCGGCACGGGCATGCGTGCCTCGGCAATGTTGCATCTGCCGGCACTGGTGCTCAGCAACCAGATCAATCAGGTCATCCAGGCCGTCAACAAACTCGGCCTCGCCGTGCGCGGCCTCTACGGCGAGGGGACCGAGGCGCTCGGCAACATGTTCCAGATCTCCAACCAGACCACGCTTGGCGAAAAGGAATTGGAGATTATCGACCGGCTACACAAAGTAGTGTTGCAGATCGTCGAGCACGAAGAAAACGCCCGGGTGTTGCTGGTGGAAAAAAAGCCCCGGCTGGTGTACGACCAGATTGGCCGGTCGTACGGCGTGTTGTGCCACGCACACACCATCGCCTCGAAAGAAGCGCTGAATTTGCTCAGTCTCCTGCTGCTGGGCGTGGATTTGGGGTTGTTCCCGGCCGCGACGCGGGGGATCGTGGACGAGTTGTTCATCAACTCGCAGCCGGCGCACCTGCAGAAGGCGGCCGGCCGGAAACTGACGGCGGAGGAACGCGATTGCCTGCGGGCGGATTTGATCCGGGAACGGCTGGCGGATGTGGGGCGCCCCGTGATGACCGGACCGGAGCCGGTGGGCGACGGCGAGGAATCGGCCGAGGAGAAATGAGAGGAGCGTGATGGAGATGCAGAATTTCACACCGCGGGCCCGGCAGGTGCTGGAGTTGGCGCGCAAGGAAGCCGACCGGTTCAACCACAACTACATCGGCACCGAGCACCTGTTGCTCGGCCTGATCAAGCTCGGTCAGGGCGTCGCGGTCAACGTCCTCCAGAAAATGGGCCTTGACCTCGAAACCGTGCGGATGGAAGTCGAGCGGCAAATCGGCACCGGTCCCGAGACCAAAATGGTCGGCAACATCCCGTACACGCCGCGCGTCAAGAAGGTCGTCGCGCTCGCGCAGAAGGAAGCCCGGCAGTTGAACCACAATTACGTCGGCACCGAACACATTCTGCTCGGCCTGCTCCGCGAGGGCGAGGGCGCCGCCGCGCGCATTTTGAAGGCGCTGGATGTGGACATCGAAAAATGCCGCAACGAGATTCTCAAGGAGCTGGACCCGAACTTTCAACCGAGCGAAGGCGCCGCCGAAGAGGGCGAGCCCGCCGCCGGACGCAAGGACGGCCGGACGCCCGCCTTGAAAATGTTCGGCCGCGACCTGACCGAACTGGCGCGCAAGAACGAACTCGACCCGGTCGTGGGCCGCGTCAACGAGATTGAGCGCGTCGTGCAGATTCTTTGCCGGCGGACGAAAAACAACCCGGTCCTGCTCGGCGAAGCCGGGGTGGGCAAGACGGCCATCGTCGAAGGGCTGGCGCAACAAATCGCCTCCGGCAACGTGCCGGAAATCTTGCGCGACAAGCGCGTCATCACCCTGGACCTCGCGCTCATGGTCGCCGGCACGAAGTACCGGGGCCAGTTCGAGGAACGGATCAAGGCGGTGATGGACGAGATCAAGCGGTCGAAGAACATCATCCTCTTTGTGGACGAGTTGCACACGATCGTGGGCGCCGGCGGCGCCGAGGGGGCGATGGACGCGAGCAACATCATCAAGCCGGCGCTCTCGCGCGGCGAGTTGCAAATCGTCGGTGCGACGACGATGAACGAGTACCGCAAATACATTGAGAAAGACGCCGCGTTGGAACGGCGGTTTCAGACCATCGTGGTCGAGCCGCCGACCGTCGAGCAGACGGTGGACATTCTCAAGGGGCTCCGGCCCCGGTACGAGGAGCATCACCGGGCCAAATACACCGACGAAGCGTTGTGGGCGGCCGCCCGGTTGTCCGACCGGTACATCACGGGGCGGTTCCTGCCGGACAAGGCGATTGACGTGGTGGACGAAGCCGGGGCGCGGGCGCGGATTCGGGCGCTGACCCGGCCGCCGACCATTCAGGAGCGGGAACGCGAGATCGAGAAGCTCAAGAACGAAAAGGAAGCCGCGATCAAGGCGCAAGACTTTGAGTTGGCGGCCCGGCTCCGCGACCAGGAGAAACAGGCACGCGAACGGCTTGACGAGATCATCGGCGAGTGGAAACAACAACGCGAAGAAAAAGAAGTGGTCATCACCGAGGCCGACATCACGCACATCGTGGCGAAATGGACCGGCATCCCGCTCGACCGCATCGGCCAGCAGGACGCGGAGAAATTGCTCCACATGGAGGACGAACTGCGCAAGACCGTCATCGGCCAAGACGAGGCGGTGGTGGCCATCAGCAAGGCGTTGCGCCGCAGCCGGGCGGACTTGAAAGATCCGCACCGGCCCATCGGCTCGTTCGTGTTCCTCGGACCGACCGGCGTTGGCAAGACCTTGATGGCCCGGGCGTTGGCGGAGTTCATGTTCGGCGATGCCGAGGCGCTCATCCAACTCGACATGAGCGAGTACATGGAGAAATTCAACGTCTCCCGGCTCGTCGGTTCGCCGCCGGGCTATGTCGGGTACGAGGAAGGCGGCCAGTTGAGCGAGAAAGTCCGCCGCCGGCCGTACTCGGTGGTGCTCTTCGATGAAATCGAAAAGGCCCACCCGGACGTGATGAACATGTTGCTGCAAATCCTCGAAGACGGGCACCTCACGGATTCCGTCGGGCGGAAGATTGATTTCCGCAACTGCGTGATCATCATGACCTCGAACATCGGCGCGGACCTGGTGCGCAAAGCCGGCGGCCTCGGATTCGCCCCGTCCAAGGAAGAGCACACCTACGAGGAAATGAAGAGCAGGCTCCTCGACGAAGCCAAGCGCGCGTTCAAGCCGGAGTTTTTGAACCGGCTCGACGACGTGATCGTCTTCCGCAGCCTCAACCGGGCCGACATGACCGACATTGTCAAACTCGAAGTCGGCAAGGTCAAAGGCCGGCTGAAGTACAAAGACGTCGAGATTGTGCTCACGCCGGCGGCGACGGAGTTCCTCATTGAGAAGGGCTACGATCCGCAGTTCGGGGCGCGCCCGTTGCGCCGGGCCGTGGAGAAATACCTGCAAGACCCGTTGGCCGAGGAAATCCTGCGCGGCAGCATCAAACCCAACGAGACGGTCGAAGTCGGTGTCGCCGACGGCAAACTGACGTTCAACCAGGTTGCCGCCAGCGCGAGCTGACATCGCGGGATAGGCTTCCAGCCTGTCCCCCTCTGCGTCCTCCGCGTCTCTGCGGTCAATCCCTACCGGCCCACCACCGCGTGGAGGTCGCGGAGTGTGGCGAGCAGATCTTTCACCTGTGCCAGCGGAATCTGGTTGGCCGCGTCGCTCCGCGCCCGGTCGGGATGCGGATGCGTTTCCAGAAACACGCCATCACACCCGGTCGCCACCGCCGCGCGCGCCAGCACCGGGGCCATCCGCCGGTCGCCGCCGGTCACCTTGCCGGTGCCGGGCATCTGGACGCTGTGCGTCGCGTCAAACACCACCGGCCAGCCGAATTCCCGCATGATGGCCAACGACCGCATGTCCACGACGAGATTGCCGTAGCCGAAGGAACTGCCGCGTTCGGTCAGCAAGATGCTTTTACCGCCGGCGGCTTCAACTTTGGCGATGGCGTGCTTCATCTCCCACGGCGCGAGGAACTGGCCTTTCTTGATGTTGACGCACCGGCCCGTCTTGGCGGCCGCCTGAATCAGATCCGTCTGCCGGCACAAGAACGCCGGTATCTGCAACACGTCGCAGACTTCCGCCGCCGGCGTGCATTGCGTGGCCTCATGCACGTCGGTCAAAACCGGTACGTTCAGCCGTTTTTTTACTGTGGCGAGGATGGCCAGCCCGCGTTTCAATCCCGGTCCGCGAAAACTGTCCCCGGCGGTCCGGTTGGCCTTGTCGAAGCTCGCTTTGAAGATGAACGGTAACCCCAACTCAGCGCAAATACCGGCCAGCGTCTCCGCCGTCTGCAACACGAGTTTTTCGGTTTCGATGACGCACGGCCCGGCAATCACAAACAGTTGGCTGCCGAGCTTCAATTGGCCCACGCGAATGGTCTTCATGCGTACGACAGTGTAACAGAACAGCCGGTGGTGACAAGCCGCCGGATTTGACGTGCCAATCACAAGTTGATGTGACCGTTGGAAATAACCAAGGAAGTGTCCGCTCGGCGGGCGAAAGGCGATCCCCTCAACCAGAGGAGGTTCGATGCACGGGTATCCGCTGCCCGCGTGGAGCGGGCCCTGAAAGTACCAACTGTGATTCTTAAAGCCATGAGCGGGCAGCCACCAGTGGTGGCGAGCCGCCGCGATCCCCGTTGTCTCCTGCCGCACCCTGCGCCGCTTTGCTCAGGGTGTACAAAAAATCGGGGCAGTCCCCGTTTGGCGGCGCGCAGGGAATTACCGGTGACTGCCTTCCCCCGAGCGTGATGGTTACGCTCCGAGATGAATGTGGATGATGAAAGTTGTCGCCGCGAGCAGGCTCGCGGCCACAACCGATCGTGAAAATTGGGGGACTCGGGCGGGATTGTGTTGGGACGGTGACCGTGTTAGTCTGCGCCGCGCGATGAAATCGCTCTTGCTGCTAGTTGATGGCTACTCCTTGATTTACCGGGCGTTCTATGCCATTCGCGAGTTGACGGGACCGGCGGGCCAACCGGTGAACGCCGTGTACGGGTTCACCAAGATGTTGCGCAAATTGCTGGCCGAACGCCGGCCCACGCACGCCGCGGTGGTGCTCGATTGCGGCGCTCCCACCCGGCGGTTGGCGGTGTTGGAAAGCTACAAGGCGCAGCGGCCGCCCACGCCGCCGCGGTTGGAGCAGCAGTTGCCGATGATCCGGGCGGTCCTGGCGGCATTGCGGTTGCCGGTTGTGGAAGTTGCCGGCGAGGAAGCCGACGACATTATCGCCACGCTCAGTTGCCGCGCGGCCGGTGACGGGGCGACGGTGCTGATCGCCAGCAACGACAAGGATTTCCTCCAGATTGTGAACGCGCAAATCCGGTTGCTCCGTCCGGACGGCGATGGCGAGCCGGTTGTGGACGCGCGCCGGTATGGGGTGCGTCCCGAGCAGATGGTGGATTATTTGAGCCTCGTGGGGGACGCGGCGGACAACATTCCCGGCGTCCCCGGGATCGGCGCGAAAACCGCGGCTGATCTGCTCCAACGCTACGGCACCGTTGAGAATGTGCTGGCGCACGTGGACGAACTGGCCCGGCCGAAGCTCCGGGAGGCGTTGCGGACGCATGCGGACCGGATCCGCGCCAACCGCGCGTTGGTGACGCTCCAGACCGATCTGGCGTTGCCGGTGCAGTGGCCGGAGTTGGCGGTGCAGCCGCCGGACACGGCGCAGTTGCTGGCGTTGTGCCGGCAACTGGGGTTCAAGTCGTTGGCGGCGCAGATCGAGGCCGAAGCCGGCGATCTCTTTGGGGGCCGGTAGCGGCTGCGGCAACCGCCGCGTACCCGGCATCAGCGCGCTCAGCCGGCGCCGCCGCCGCCGAGCGTGGTGATCACGCTGATCAACGGCAGGAACATCGCAATGACGATGGTGCCGACGACCACGGCGAGAAACACGATCATGATCGGCTCGAGCAGCGAGGTCAACGCGGCCACTGCGTTGTCCACTTCGTCGTCGTAAACGTCAGCAATCTTCATCAGCATGTCCGGCAGGGCGCCGGTTTCCTCGCCGACGTCCACCATGCTGACCACCATTGGCGGGAAGAATCGGGACGCTTCCATGGGCTGGACGATGCGTTCGCCTTCCTTGACGGCGTCGTGGATGTTGCCGATGGACTTGGCGAGCACGGAGTTGCCGGCAGTTTCGCGGACGATGTTCAAGGCCTGGAGAATGGGGACGCCGCTGGCGACGAGTGTTCCCAGTGTCCGGCTGAAGCGGGCGATCCCGACTTTGCGGAGCAACTGGCCGAAGACGGGCAGGCGCAGTTTGAGTTCGTCGAGGAGGTAGCGGCCCTGCGGGGTCTTGCCGATCAGCTTGATGGCAATGACCAGGCCGGCAATAACTCCCGCCGCGGCGAGGAAGTGATTTTTGATGGTGTTGCTGGCGGCCAACACGAAGAGCGTCAGTCCGGGGAGGGATTTGCCTTCCAGGAGGTCGCGGAAGATTTCTTGAAACTTGGGCACGATCACGATCATCAAGAAACTCAGGATGCCCAGGGCGACGCAGATCACCACGCTCGGGTACACCATGGCGGAGATGACCTTGTTTTTGATTCGCTGGGCCTTTTCCTGGAAATCGGCCAGCCGGGTGAGGGTCACATCGAGGACGCCACCGGCCTCGCCGGCGCGGACCATGTTCACGTAAAGCTTGTTGAAGATCTTCGGATGCTGGGCCAGCGCCTCGCTGAATGTGCTGCCGCCTTCCACGGACTCGGAGAGTTTCACGATGGTATTTTTCATCGTCGCGTTTCGTTCGCCTTTGCGGAGGACGTCGAGACACCGCAACAGGGGGAGGCCGGCATCAATCAGCGTCGCCAGTTGCCGGGTGAACGCGGTGAGAATTTTGGCTTTGACTTTGCCGCTGCCGAGGAAGGGGATTTTGATTTGGCCCGCGGATTTCTTTGGCGTGGTGCGGCCCGCCGCCGGGAAGGGGGCGGATTTGTCGGCGGCCGGCTTTTTCTCTTTTGTGAGCTCTTTGATGCTGGTGGGGAAATACCCCATTTCGCGGATGCGACTGATTGCGCTGGTCGTGCTGTCGGCCTCGATTACGCCTGATACTTCCTTGCCTTTTGCATCCAGAGCGACGTAGTTGAACTTGGCCATGGGATTTTCCTGGGTCGGGTTACGTGTACTTTAATACTTCTTCCACCGTCGTTATACCATCCAAAATGCAGCGAATGCCATCCTCCCGCAACGTGCGCATTCCCAGTTCCAGCGCCTTGGCGCGGATCACGCCCGCCGGCGCGCGCAGGTTGATCAACTCGCGCAGCGGCTCGGTGATTTTCATCAGTTCAAACAACCCCTTGCGGCCCCGGTAGCCGGTCTGATTGCAGTCGAGGCAGCCCTTGCCGTAGTAGAAGGGCCGGTCCCCGATGGCGTCGCGGGTCAGTCCCAATTCCGCCAGGACCGCCGCGTCCGGTTCGTAGGCGACCCGGCATTTTTTACAGATGGTGCGGACCAGCCGTTGGGCCAGCACCGCTTGCAAGGTGGAGGTGATCAGGAACGGTTCAACGCCCATGTCAATCATGCGCGTTACCGCGCCCGGCGCGTCATTGGTGTGCAGCGTGGTGAACACCAAATGGCCGGTCAACGATGCCTGGATGGCGATCTGGGCCGTCTCCAGATCGCGCATTTCGCCGACCATGATGATGTCCGGGTCCTGCCGCAGGAACGCCCGCAGTGCCCGCGCAAAGGTCAGGCCGATTCCTTCGTTGATCGGCACCTGCATGATGCCCTCGATGTCGTATTCGACCGGGTCCTCGGCGGTGAGCAGCTTCACGTCCACCGTGTTGATTCGTTTGAGGCAGGAGTACAACGTGGTCGTCTTGCCGGAGCCGGTCGGGCCGGTGACGATGATAATGCCGTTGGGGAGTTTGATGAGTTCCTTGATGGCGGCATACACGTCGGGCGGCATGCCCAGGCTTTCGATTTCGAGGTTGACGACCGTGCGGTCCAGCACGCGGAGCACGACCGATTCGCCAAATTGAGTCGGCAACGTCGAAACGCGGAGGTCCACGGGGCGGCCCGCCAGATGGATCTGGATGCGGCCGTCCTGGGGCAGCCGGCGCTCGGCGATGTTGAGGTTGGCCATGACTTTGATGCGCGAGATGACCGGCAACGCCAGATGCCGGGGTGGGGGGGCCATTTCGTAAAGAGCGCCGTCCACCCGGTAGCGGATCTTGAACTCGTCCTCAAACGGTTCAAAGTGAATGTCGCTCGCCCGGTCCTGGATGGCTTGAAAAAGGATCAGGTTGACAAACCGCACAATGGGCGCCTGGGCCGCCATCTCGGCCAATGCCGCGGCCTGCGCCTGTTCGTCGCCGCCCAGCGCGGGGCCCTCGTTCTTGGCGAGTTGCTTCTCCATGTCTTGGAGCACGTCCTTGAGCGACTCGCTTTCCTCGGCGTAAAACCGGTTCACCGCCTCTTCGATCTGCTTGCTGGGGGCCACGGCCAGTTCGACATCTTTGCCGAGAACGAACGAGAGTTCTTCCCCCAGTTGGGGGTTGTACGGGTCAAGCACGGCGAGGGTGACGACGTTGCCCTGGACGCGAATGGGGACCGCGGTGTACATGCGGGCCACGCTGGCCGGGACCGTCTGCAACACGTCCTTGGGGATGTCCAGGCTCTCGAGGTCCACGTATTCCAGACCGAGGTGGTCGGCGACCGCCTGCAACAGCGCGGACTCGCTCAGCAACCCGAAATCCGTGATGATCTGCGTCAGCGGCTTGCCGGTGCGCGCGTGTTCTTCTTTCACCTCGGCGAACTGCTCCGGCGTGATCAGATTCCGTTCGCGGATCAACTCGGACAGGACGCTGGCTTCGGCCTCAAACATGGTTACCGTCTCCGTTGCTCGCCGCCTTGCAGCCGGTTGACGATTGACTGCGGATCCTGGGCGGTGGTGATCAGGTCGCCGTAACTGATCAACCCCCGCTCGTACAAGCTGAGCAAATGGGCGTCCAACGTCATCATGCCGTACTTCGTGCCCGTCTGAATATCCGAGGTGATCCGGAAGGTCTTGTTTTCCCGGATCAACGCCCGAATCGCGTCGGTGGCGATCATGATCTCGAACGCCGCCACCCGGCCCTTGTTGTCCGCCCGGCGCAGGAGCACCTGCGAGATCACCGCGAGAATGGAGGACGCCAGCTGCGTCCGGATCTGTTCCTGTTGGTTGGTCGGGAAGGCGTCCACGATCCGGTCGACCGTGCGCGCCGCGCCGGTGGTGTGCAGCGTGGCAAACACCAGGTGACCGGTTTCCGCCGCGGTGATCGCGGCTTCCATCGTCGCCAGGTCGCGCATTTCGCCGACGAGGATCACATCCGGGTCCTGCCGCAACCCGCGCCGCAACGCCTCGGCAAAGTCCGGCACGTCCACGCCGATTTCGCGTTGGGTGACAATGCTCTTCTTGTGCGGATGGTAGTATTCGATCGGATCTTCGATGGTAATGATGTGGCAATCTTCTTCCACGTTGATCACGTCCAGCATCGAGGCCAGCGTCGTTGTCTTGCCGGAACCGGTCGGCCCGGTCACGAGGATCAACCCGCGCGGCCGCATCAACAGGTCTTTGATGCCGGGCGGCAGGCCGATTTCTTCCAGAGTCATCAACCGATTCGGAATTTGCCGGAGCACGATGCCGTAATTGCCGCGTTCTTTGAAGACGCTGACGCGGAAGCGTGCCTGATCGCCATAAGCGAACCCGAAATCGGTGCCGCCGCCTTCGCGGACCCGCTGGATGTGGGCCTCGGAGGTGATGGCTTTCATGAGGCGTTCGGTGTCTTCGGGCGTCAGGGGCGGTAAATCCAGTTGCACCAGTTTGCCGTGTTGCCGGAGGGTGGGCGGCACGCCGACGCGCAGGTGCAAGTCGGATGCGCTCTCGTCCACGGCAACTTGCAGCAGGTCATCCATTTGAAAGGGCATCGCTTGTTTCCTCGGGTTAAGATTCGTCGCCTTGAGTGATGGAAATGACTTCTTCGGGCGTGGTCAGGCCGGCCATGATTTTGCGGACCCCGTCCTCGCGCAATGTGCGCATGCCGATCTCGCGCGCTTGGGCCCGCAGCACGTTGGACGGCACCCGTTCATAGATCAACCGGCGCACTTCTTCGTCCACCTCGAAAATCTCGTAAATGCCGGTGCGGCCGCGGTAGCCGGTCCGCGCGCAATCCGCGCAGCCGCGCCCTTTGTAAATCGTGGTCTTGGCCACTTCCGCCGGATCCAGTTGCAGCATTTGCATCTCGTAGTCGGTCGGCGTGTACGGTTCGCGGCATTGTTTGCAGACCCTGCGGACCAATCGTTGGGCCATGATCGCCCGCACCGACGACGCCACGAGAAACGGTTTGACGCCCATGTCAATCAACCGGGTCACGGCCGATGGCGCGTCGTTCGTGTGCAACGTGGAGAAGACCAAATGCCCGGTCAGCGAGGCTTGGACGACGATGTTGGCCGTTTCCAAGTCGCGGATTTCGCCGATCATGATGATGTTCGGCGCCTGGCGGAGGATGGACCGGAGCGCGGCGGCAAAGGTCAGGTTGATTTCCGGGTTCACCTGCACCTGGTTGATGCCGGACAGTTGATACTCGACCGGGTCTTCGACGGTGATGATTTTCCGGTCGGGCTTGTTGATGGCGTTGAGGCAGGCGTACAGGGTCGTCGTTTTGCCCGAACCGGTCGGCCCCGTCACGAGGAAAATCCCGTCGGGCGAGGCGATGATCTTCTCCATCTTGCCCTGGTCGTCGCTGAAAAATCCGAGATCGCCCAGGCCCAGCAGCAGGCTAGTCTTGTCGAGAATCCGCATGACGATGGTTTCGCCGTGATTGATCGGCAGGCAGGAGACGCGCAAATCCAACATCCGCCCCATCACCGGGATCTGAATGCGGCCGTCCTGCGGCACCCGGCGCTCGGCGATGCTCATGTTCGACATGATTTTGATCCGGCTGATGATGGCCGGCTGGAGCCGTTTCGGCGGGTTGTCCACCTCGTGCAACACGCCATCAATCCGGTAGCGGACCCGCAACCGGTTGGCCAGCGGTTCGATGTGGATGTCGCTGGCCCGGTTCTTATACGCTTCCATGATCATCAGGCCCACCAACTTGATGATCGGCGCGTCCGTTTCCGTTTCGGGGGCGCCTTCCAGGAGTGTCGTCGGCGTCGTCCCGACATCCACGTTGACGTCCTCGGTGATGTCCTGCAACATGTTCTCGACCATGTCGTCCGCGGTGCCGTAGTAGCGGACGAGCGCGTTTTCGATGTCGGCTGCCGAGGCCACGACCGGCTCGATGGTCTGCTTCAAGATGTAATGCAGACTGTCCACCGTCTCCATGTCGAGGGGATTGCTGATGGCCACGCGGATCGTATTGTCGTATTTGAGGACCGGGATGACTTTGTAGCGGCGGGCGATGTGCCGGGGGATCAGCGCGAGAACGTCGTCGGGAATGCGTTCCTCGGTGAGGCTGACGACGTCCAAGCCAAAATGATTGGCCAGCGCCTTCGTGACATCCAGTTCGGTCAGGCGGCCGGCTTGGATGAGGGCTTGGACGACGCTGATGTTATTTGCTTTGGCGGTTTCCCGCGCGCTGGCGAGATCCTCGTGGCTGACCAGCCCGAGGTCGCTCAGTATTTCCACCACATATTCGTCCTGTGCTGCCATATCCTTCGCGAGATCAACTCAGACTACGGGTTGCCGGTCATTCCGTCAAGATTCGCCTCCGAGAAGTTTGCGCGCCAATATCTCGCCCACCAACTGCGGGTTCGCTTTGCCCTTGCTCAACTTCATGACCTGCCCCTTGAGAAAGTTGATGGCCGCCGTGTTGCCGGCCCGGTAGTCGGCGACAGACTTCGGGTGGGCGGCAATGGCCTGGTCGCAAAACGCTTCCAACGCGCCGGTATCGCTGACCTGGGCCAGACCCTTCTTCTGGATAATCGCGCCGGGCGGTTGGCCGGTCGCCAGCATCTCGGCCCACACGTCCTTGCCCTGCTTGCTGCTGATCCGCCCGGCCTCAATCGCCGCCACCAGCTCGGCGAGGTGCGCCGGTTGAATCGGCGTGGCGGTAATGTCGGAGACCGACATGATCCAGTTCGCGACCGCTTTCGGATTCTGGCCGGCGGCTTTCTCAAAAAAGTCGGCCACCGCGGCGTTTGCCACCAACACCCCGGCATCGTACTCCGGCAAGCCGTAGTGCGCGACGAACCGGCGCCGCCGCGCCTCCGGCAGCTCCTTCAGGTCCCGCCGGATTTCCGCCAGCCACGCGTCGCTGATTACCACCGGCATCAGGTCCGGCTCCGGGAAATACCGGTAATCGTGGGCGTATTCCTTCGTGCGCATCACGACGGTCTTGCCGGCATCGTCGTCCCACCGGCGTGTTTCCTGCGCAATCTGCTCGCCCTTCTGCAGCGCGGTCATTTGTCGTTGCGCCTCGTAGGCCAACGCCCGGCGCACGCCGGAGATTGTGTTCAGGTTTTTCAGTTCCACTTTTGGGCCGAACTTCGTCTGGCCGACCGGCCGCACCGAGATGTTGGCGTCGCAGCGGAGCTGGCCTTTTTCCATGTCGCAGTCGCTAATCCCGCCGGCAACCAAAATCTCCTTGAGCGCGGTCAGGTAGGCGAAGGCGGCCTCGGGCGACCGGATCTCCGGTTCGCTCACGATTTCCATCAGCGGCGTCCCCGCCCGGTTGAAGTCCACGCCGCTGGTGGTCGCAAAGTGGAAGCTTTTGGCCACGTCCTCTTCGAGGTGAATCCGCGTCAGCCGGATGGAGCCGACCGCCCCGCCCGTGCACAACGGCAGGTCGTACTGCGAGATCTGGTAGTTCTTCGGCATGTCGGGGTAGAAATAATTTTTGCGGTCCCACTTGCTGCAGCGGGCGATCGTGCAGCCCAACATCAACCCGGCGAGGATCGTTTTGCGAATCGCCTCCTCGTTCAGCACCGGCAACACGCCCGGATAGCCGAGGCAGACCGGACAGACCCGCGTGTTGGGCGCCGCGCCGAACTCCGTCGCGCAGCCGCAGAACATTTTCGACCGCGTCTTGATCTGGACGTGGACTTCGAGGCCGATGACGGTTTCGTAGTTCACAGGGCTGGCCGCTCCTTGTGCCACGCGGTGGCCTGTTCGTAGGCGTGGGCGACGCGCAACACGGATTCTTCGCCGAAGGCCGGGCCGATGATTTGCAGGCCGACCGGCAGTTTCCTCACGAACCCGCACGGCACGCTGATCCCACAAATCCCGGCCAGATTGACGCTGATCGTGAAAATGTCCGACAGATACATCTTGAGCGGGTCGGCCGATTTCTCGCCGGCCTTGAACGCCACCTCCGGTGTCGTCGGCGTCACGATCACGTCGCACTTCTGAAATGCCGTCGCAAAGTCCTGCCGGATCAACGTCCGCACTTTCTGGGCGCGCAAATAGTAGGCGTCGTAGTACCCGGCGCTGAGCGCGTAGGTGCCGAGAATGATGCGGCGTTTCACTTCGGGCCCAAACCCGGCGCCGCGGGTGTTGCCGTACAGGTCGTTGACATCGTCACCCGCGACGCGCAACCCATACCGGACACCGTCGAACCGCGCCAGATTCGCGCTCGCTTCGGCGGTGGCGATCAAATAATACACGGCCACCGCGTATTCGGAGTGGGGGAGCGAAATCTCCACGACTTCCGCGCCGAGCGACTCCAGCTGCCGGACCGCCGCCCGGACGGTCGCCTCGACTTCCTGGTCCAGGCCGGGGATGAAATACTCTTTCGGCAGTCCGATCCGCAGTCCCTTCACGTCCTGGCCGAGCGCCGCCGTGTAATCGGGCACCGGTCGCGGGACGCTGGTCGAATCCAGGGCGTCGTGACCGGCCAACACATTCAACAGCATCGCGCAGTCCCGGACATCCTTCGTGAGCGGCCCGATCTGGTCCAGCGACGACGCAAACGCGACCAGCCCGTACCGGCTGACGCGGCCGTACGTCGGCTTGAATCCCACGCAGCCGCACAATGCCGCCGGTTGCCGGATCGAGCCGCCGGTATCGCTGCCGAGCGCGGCGATCGCTTCATCAGCCGCGACCGCCGCCGCGCTGCCGCCGCTGGAGCCGCCGGGAATCCGCGCCAAATCCCACGGATTGCGCGTCGTGCCCCAGGACGAGTTTTCCGTGGAACTGCCCATCGCGAATTCGTCCATGTTCGTCCGGCCCAGCAACACCGCCCCGGCGGCTTTGAGTTGCCGGACCACAAACGCGTCGTACGGCGCGATGTAGCCCTGCAGAATCTTCGAGGCGCAGGTGCACGGCTGGCCGGTGACGTTGATCACATCCTTGAGGGCGACCGGGATGCCGCCGAGTGGTTTGGTCACGTCCGCCGCCGCGGCTTGCCGGAGCGCGTCGTCCGGGTTCAACCACAAATAGGCTTGGACCTTGCCGTCCACGGCCGCAATCCGGTCGAGTACGGCCTGGGTGACTTGCCGGGCGGTGATGTCGCCCCGGCGCAGCCGGTCGCGCGTCTCGTGGATGGTCAACGCGGAGAGGCTCATTCGACAATCTTCGGCACGAGGAACAGGTCCCGATCCTGTGCGGGGGCGTTTTGCATGACCACCGCGGTCGGCAACGATGGCCGGACCTCGTCGGCGCGCAGGACATTGGTCAACGGCGTGGCGTGAGCGGTCGGCTCGACACCGGTCACGTCCAGTTCGTTGAGTTTGGCGACGTAGCCGAGGATGTCCTTCAATTGCGCCGCAAACTGCGCCATCTCGGCGTCGGTCAAGTGCAGCCGCGCCAAGTGGGCGACGTGGGCGAGGTCCATGTTGCTGGTTTCCGCCGGCATGAGGAACGCATTTTAGCCGGGCGGGGCCGGTGCTCAAGGAAAACTTGCAGACACCGGCGGCGGCGTGTAGTGTGCCGGCCTTATGAAGATCATCTCCTGGGCTGTCCTGTGCGTCGCCACCGCGGCGATGGCGGCTGATCCACCGGCGACGAATGCGCCCGTTGCCACCGCCGTGTTGGCGCGCGTCAACGGCACCGCAATCAAACGTCAGGACATGGACGTGATGGTCCGCGGCATCCGCCAGAACCTGGCGCGGCACGGCCGGTCGTTGTCGGACGACGATGTGCGCCGGTTGGAGTGGGACGTGCTCGACGAGATGGTGGTCCGGGAACTGGTGTTGCAGGCCAGCACCAACGCGGTGCCCGCCGACCTCGACCAGCGGGTCGAACAACAGTTGGCCGAAATCCAGACCCGGCTCGGCGGGGTGCAGATGCTGACGCAGGCGTTGGCGGAGACAGGGATCACGCTCGACCAGTATCGCCACCGGGTCCGGGAGAACTTGATTGTGGACACCGCCATCCGGGAACTTCTTCGCCGGGAAATCCGGGTCGCGCCCGAGGAGGCGCGGGCTTTTTACGAGGCCAACAAGGCCAAATTCCACGTGCCGGAAACCGTGCGCGCCAGCCACATCCTGTTGCGGGTGCCGGCGGATGCGCCGGAGCCGGTGAAGGCGGAGAAGAAATTGCAGATGAATGTGATTCGCGCCCGGTTGGAGTCGGGCGAATCGTTTGCCGACGTGGCCCGCCAGGTTTCTGAAGATCCCGGCAGCGCCGCGCGGGGCGGTGACCTGGGATACTTCGCGCGGGGCCGCATGGTGCCGGAGTTCGATGAGGCGGCGTTCACGTTGAAGACGAATCAACTGAGCGAGGTCGTCACCACGCAGTTCGGCTACCATCTGTTGCTGGTGACCGACCACAAACCGGCGCGAGAGGTGCCGTTTGAAGAGGCGCAGGAGGAGATTGGCCGCGTCTTGACCGCCCAGAAACAGCCCGAAGTCATCCGGCAGTACACGGACGGTCTGCGGGCCAGGGCCAAGGTCGAAGTGTTGCTGCCCAAACCGCCGCCGCCGCCCAAGCCGGCCACACCTTGACCGTTGTCCTGTCGCCGCCCCGTTCAGGGACGGGGCGAATCGCGCCGGCTCACGCCGGTGGCGATGCGGGGGACACGACGCCGATTCTTGGGCACAGTCGCGCCAGTTCACAGTGGCCGCAATCGGGTTTGCGGGCGATGCAGCGGCGCCGGCCGTGCCAGATGAGCAGATGCGAGAAATCAATCCAGTCTTTCTGGGGCACGATGGCCATCAGCTCCTGTTCGATCTTCAGCGGGTCGCGGTGTCGGGTGAGTCCGAGCCGGTAACTGAGCCGGGCGACATGGGTGTCCACGACCACGCCCTCGGCTTTGCCGTAGGCGACACCGAGGACGACGTTGGCGGTTTTGCGGCCGATGCCGGCGAGTGGGACGAGTTCGGCCATTGTGTCCGGCACTTTTCCGTGGTGTTTGTCGGCGATGGCCCGGCAACAGGCGCGGATGGCCCTGGCTTTGTTGCGGTAGAAGCCGGTGGATTTGATGTCGCGCTCCAACTCCCCGGCTGGCGCGTTGGCGTAGTCGGCGGCGGTCCGGTATTTCTTGAACAGCGCCGGGGTGGTGCGGTTGACGCGGGCGTCGGTGCATTGGGCGCTGAGGATGGTGGCGACGAGGAGTTCGAGCGGGTTGGTGTGGTCGAGGGCGCACCGGCAGTCGGGGTAGGCGGCGCGCAGGGCGCGGAGAATTTGGCGGACCCGGAGTGTGAGTTTGGACTTGGCAGGTTGCATGACGGGGAGTATAGCATAACGGTGTCGCGCGGGTCGCGGCAGGAACGAACAAGATTAACAGAGGAGACTATTATGCACGTTGTTGCTGAACCATGTGTGGGCTGCAAATTCACGGATTGCGTGGAAGTGTGTCCGGTGAATTGTTTTTATGAGTTGGCGGACCGGTTGTACATCAATCCCGACGAGTGTATTGACTGCACGGCATGCGTGCCGGTCTGCCCGGCGGAAGCGATTTTTGCCGAGGCCGACGTGCCGGAGAAGTGGAAACACTACATCGAGTTGAACGCCACGGGCTACAAGCAAGGCACGAATATCACCGCCAAGAAGGAGCCGTTGGGCGCGGGCAAGCCGGAGTGCCAACCGGGCGCGCGCAAGTAGTCGGAGCAAACGCGGTTTATTGGGCCGCGCCGGTGGCTGCCGCCGCTGGCGCGGCTTTTTGTTGCTCCAGAATCTGGTACATCGGCAGATACCGATAGTACACTTCAAGCGTCAAAATCGCCAGGGTCGTGCTGTAAACAGGGGCAAATTTCTTTTCGTTGTTGCCGGAATTCGGCGGCGCGTCCCAATGCCCGTCCTTGGCCTGGTTCTTGACGTACTGGTCGCGGAACTTCTTGTTCCACACCGGCCAGTACGGGTCGGCGGCTTGGAACATGGCTTGCGTCGTGTAGTACCACTGGTACAAGAGCCAATTCCCCTTCTCCTCATTCCAACCCACGTTGGTGCCAACCAGATTTTCATAGACCGCTTTGAGCCGGTGCTCAGCTCCGCGTCCCATAAACTGCATGCAGAGAGCGCCGGCCGCGGAGGTGGAAGGGGTGGTCGCGGGGCTGCTGTAGCCAAAGCCGCCTTGCGGCGAGTACATCCGCCAGAGGTACTGGGTGGCCTTGGTGAACACTTCGTCCGGGACCTCGATGCCGGCGTTCTTGGCTGATTTCAATCCCATGATCACCCAGCCGGTCACGGAAACATCCGAATCTTTGGAGGTGAGGCCATACCGCCAGCCGCCGGCATGGTTGCCCTTGCCCGGTATGTTCTGCGCGGCGATGGTGGCCTTGACGGCCCGCTCCAACGGCAAGCGCAGCGCCGGCGAGCCGGTCATGGTCAAGCCCTCCGCCAGGGCCAACATCACCAACCCTTGCTCATACATACTCCCGGCCACCGCGCCGCTCGGGCTGACTTTGGAGACCAGATAATCCAAGGCTTTCGTCACGGTCGTCCCATACTCCTTGGAATCGGTGGTTTCGCCGTGGCCGAGAAAGCAGAGCACGGCGAGGGCGGTTCCGCCCACGGGACGGTCGCTCATTTTCCACGAACCGTCGGGCTGTTGGTTGGCTTTCAGCCAGTTGAGGCCGGTGATGATGGCGCGTTCGACCTCTTTGCTGGCGCCGTATTTATTCAGCGCGATCGCCCGGCCCCGGCCGCTGCGCGAGCCGACCATGAACCCCCCCGGACCTTTGATGCCGGGGATGCCGACTTTCAAGTCACCAGCACTGAGACTGGGTCCGAGAGGCCCCACCACGCCGACCGGGCGCGCCAGCTCGGTGGCCTCCGCGCTTTCGACGCCAATGACATCCGCGATGCCGGATTGTTGCGGGGACGCCTCGATGTGCGCCAGGTGCGCCTCGGGCACCGCGGGGCCGGCGGGTTTTTCGACCACGGTGCCGACCCCCTTGTAATCGAAATCGCGGTAGGCGGCATACGGATCGTCCGGCTCCGTCAGGGCTTCCTTCGGGGGCAACGCGGTTGAATCAAAGGCGGCCACAATCTTCGGCAGGACAGCCACGATTTTGATCGAACCGAGGATCACGGCAATCACGACGTGGAACAGCAAGGCGACAATGAAGTAACGGACGATCCGCGTCTGTTCCATCAGCCATGTTTTGAATGATCCGATCATCAGTCCCACAATCCTTTATGGTTTCGGCGGCGTCAAGCTGGCCAGCCTGGCTTTGGCCTCTTTCGCAAACGCGCCATCCGGGAAACGCCGCAGATAAGCCGCATAGGCGTTGCGGGCGGCCGCGGTATTGCCCATGCATTCCTGACATTCGGCGGCGCGGAAGGCCGCTTCCTCGCCCATCGGGCCGCCGGTCAACAGCGCGACGCGCAGGAAATAGGCGAGCGCGGTCTTGCAATTGTCCTTGCCCTTGACCGGGTGGCCGCGTTGTTCGAAGAAGAACTTGCCGAGCAGGTACCCGGCTTCGCCGGCCAAATCGCCTTTGCCGCCGCTCAACACCCGCGTCAACAGTTCCACCGCCTTTTGATTGAGCGGATCCTCCGCGGAGCGGCCGGCCGCCTTGGCGAGTAACACTTTGGCTTGACCGAGTTCGGCTTCGGTGCGGGCGGAAAGCGGGGTGTCCGGCTGGGCCAGCAACGCCTGAAACAGCTTGTCGGCGGCGTCGAGGTTCCGCAGGCCGAGCTGGGCTTGGGCCATGCCGAGCGTGGCGAACGCGGCATAACGCGGGTCTGTGCCGAACCGGTCCTGCATCTGTTGGTAGATGTCGAGCGCTTCGCGGTACCGGTCGGTCTTCAGGAAGACGGTGCCGAGCGCGGCCAGGCTCGCCGCCGGTAACTCGGCCCGCTGGGGATCGGCGAGCAACCGTTGCACGGCCGGGTTGGCGCGGGCGTAGTCGCGTTCGCTGAGCGCCAGCTCAATTTCCGCGGTGGCGGCGGCGTGGCGCACGGCGGCATTCTGGACGAACCGGCTGGCGATCTGGTCGAACCGGGCGTAGGCGGCGGCGGTCCGTTTGGCTTTCCGGTAGAACGTGGTGATCTGGGCGATCATCGTGCGCGCCGCGACCGGGTCGTGCGCGAACTTGTTGAGGAACTCCTCGCAGCCGTTGATGGCGGCGTCCACTTCGTCGCGGTCGGTGAGCAGTGTGGCGATGCGGATTTGCGCGGCGATGGCCGCGTTGCGGAATTCGTCCGGGAGGTTCTCGGCCCGGGCCGCCGCGCGATCCACCAAATCCTGATAGGCCTTCAGGGCCTCGTCAATTTTCTGGTCCTGTTCGAGCGTCCACCCAATCGAGTAGAGGGCGTCGCCGGCCTTGACGTGGTCGGGGTAGCGCTCGACGTACCGGCGCAACGCCTCGATGATTTTGGCCGGTTGTTTGGCGCCCGCATAGACGCTGGCGATTTCGAACGCGGCATACGGCGCGATGGGGGCCGTGGAATATTTTTCGACGAGTTGTTGATAGGTGGCGGCGGCCTGGTCGAACAGCCCGCGCAACGCCTGGTTGCGGGCGACCTGGTACATGGCTTCCGGCGCCAGCAGCGTGCCGTCGGTCGCAGTGTGCTCGGGCCAGCGTTGCAAGAACTCCTGGAACACGGCGATCGCTTTGTCGCAGTTGGCGGGGTCGTAGGCGGCCAGGAGGCTGTACATGTAGCCAAGCTGGAAGAAGGTGTCGGGCAGCAGGGTGGACTGGGGGAATTGGGTCCGGAGTTGTTCAAGGACTTCGGCGGCCTGGGCGAGGTGGGCGCGGGCGGCATCGCTCGGGCCGGTCTTGCCGGCTTCCTGCGCCATTTCATAGTAGGTGCGGGCCAGCCGGAACAACGCATCCGGGAGCAGTTTGCTCTGCGGATACTGCTTGATGAATTCTTGGAACAGTTGGGCGGCCTCAGCCAGCTTCCGCTGGGCCTGCGTGGCCAGCGCGATGCGCAACCGGGCGGTCTCGATCAACTCGGCGTCTTTGCTGGTGCTGATATATTTTTGATAGCTGGCGATGGCGCGCTCGTAGTCCTGCCGGGCCAGCAGTGATTCGGCTTGCATGAACTCGGCGGCCGTGAGCAGTTTGCTGCCGGGGTACTTGGCTTCAAACGCCTTTTTCTGTTCTTCGACCTCGGCGAGTTGCCGTCGCTCGGTCAGGGCCTGGATGAGACCGAACTGCACCTGTTCCGCGAGCGGGTCGTTGGGATAGAGCCGCAGGAACTGCCGGTAGACCACGCTGGCTTCCTCGGGCCGGCCGAGCGTGAGGTAGCAGTTGCCAATGCGGAACAAGGCCGCCGGCCGCAAATCGGTTTTGGCCTGAAACTTTTCCAGAGTCTGCTGGAGTCGGGCGCGCGCGGCCTGATACGCCGCCAGGTTGTCCTGACGGAGGAACTCGCCGCGCCGGGCCTCGAGGGCGGCAATCTCGGCCTGGAGCGCCGCGATGATGGCTGACTTGGATTGGATGCGTTTGTAGTAGCCGATGGCCTCGGTGTAGCGCTGGTTGTCGAACATCGTCTCGGCGGCCAGGAACAGGCCCTCCAGCGAGCGCGGGTTGGCGCGTTCGGCGGCAATCTGTTTGAAAATCGCCTGCGCGGCGCCGAAATCTTTGAGATCGTTCAACACCTGCCCCAGCAGGAACTGCGCATCGAGCCAACTGGGGGAATTGCGGTTCATCAGGGCCAACGCCCGCTGGAGCAGCGCCTTGCTGCCGGCGAGGTCGTTCATGCGACGCAAAATGTCGGCCTCGCCCACCATGGCCTGGTAAACCAACTCGTGTTTGGGGTTGTCCTTCTGGAATTGCCGGTACTCCTTGAGCGCCTCGTCGAATTTCTCCTTCGCCCGGTAACACTCCGCGACACGCAGCGCGGCCTCCTTCGCGAGCGGCACCTGCGGGTATTGTTGCCGGAGCCGGGTGAACGACGCCAGCGCCTCGTCGTAGCGTTTCAGCGACCAGAAACACCAGCCCTCGTAGTAGATCGCTTCCGGCAAGAGGGCGCTGAACTTGTTTTTCTTCAGGAATTCCTGGATCGCCGCCAGCGCCTTCTCGTAGTTGCCGGCCTGGTACAGCGTCACCGCCTGCGCCAACTCCGCCTGCACCGGCGTCAGCTCTTCATGATCCTGGGCGCGTGCCGGCCCCAGGCCGGCCACGACCAGCAGCACGACAAGGCCAACCGCTCCCACCGGGGTGCGCAGCCGTTTCATGGCGTCGCTCCGGGCTTGTCCGCCAGGGGCCGGAAAGCGACCCGGGTCAGTTTCGCCAGCGCGCAGGCGTCCAGCGCACCGATCACGTCCCGGTAACTCGTGTCCGGCTCAGCCTCGATGACGACGGTGGCTTCCTGGCCGATGGCGCCGAGTGTCTGCATCGCGTCGCGCAGACTCACCAGATCAAACGTCGTGGTGCCGTTGACGATGATCTCGTCCTTGTTGCGGACGCGGACGGACACGTCGAGGGGGATCTTGGTGGCGGCCACTTTGGTGCTGATGATGGGCAGCCGGGCATCAATCCGTTTTTCCTGCACCTTGAAGCTGGAGAACGACATGTAGAAAATCAGCAGAATTAGGATCGTGTCAATCATCGGAATGATTTCGACGCGGCCGCGTTTGGTCTGCCGGCGGGCGAGTTTCATCGCGAAGCCTCCAACGTGGCAAACGTCACGTCTGCCACCCCGGCCTTGGCGCAGACCTTCATGAAGTCGCTCAAATCCCGGTAGGTCATGTCGCGGTGGCCGCGCAGGATGATGGAGATTTTTTGGCCATCCGGCGCCGTCTTGCGCATCCGGCTGATCAGGCCCGGCAGATCGCTGAGCTGGTAGGGTTGTTTGTCAATGGTCACTTCGTTCGCCGAGAACATGTTGACGATGACCTGTCCGGGCATCTGTTTGAACTCATCCCCGGCCAGCGATTCCGGCAGTTTGATCGCCGCATCTCGCGACGCCTCGACGAACCGCGAAAACGTCATGTAGAAAATCAGGAGGATGACGATGGTGTCGATCATCGGGATGATCTCCACCCGGCCGCGTTTGACTCGGCGCCGTTTCAGCTTCATGGCGGGAGGTTATTCGTCGGAGGACGACTTGAGGATGACCATCAATTCGCTGAGGCCTTTTTCGAGGTCCATCAGAATGACTTCCTTCTTGCCGGTAAACCAGTTGTAGCAGAACAGGGACGGGATCGCGATGAGCAACCCGGCGGCCGTGTTGACCAGCGCCTCGGAAATGCCGCCGGCCAGCTTGGTCGGATCGCTCATGCCGATGGCGGCAACGATGCTGAACGACCGGATCATGCCGATCGTCGTGCCGGCCAGCCCGAGCAACGGACACATCGTGACCATCGTGTCCAACTGCGGCAGGAACTTCTCCAGCCCGATCAACTCCTTCGTCACCTCGCCCTGCACCAACTGTTCGACTCGTTCCGGCGTGTATCCATCCCGCGCCGCTTCCAGCGCGCGCCGGAAAACCCGGCCCGCCACGCCGGGCGCGCCTTCCAGTTGGGTCAGCGCCTCTGACAGCGAGCTCACGCTCTTGATCTTTTCCAACAACGGCTCGCTCGCCCCGGCGGCTTTCCGGTAGTACATGAACCGCTCGATGATGATCGTCAGGGTGAACACCGAGCACGCCGCCAGCAGGATGAGCACCACGCCGCCGTGCTTGATCAAATCCCACATCGTCTGGGTCTTGACCGGCGCTGCCGCCGCGTCGCCGTCGGCCGCCCAGGCCCACGTGGCGGCCAGGGTGCACACCGCCGCCACCGCAGCGATCCGGGTGAAGAGTTTCGGGTTGGGGGACAAGCTCATAGTAGGTCTCCTCTCGACAATTACGATGGTCTGAGTTTGGTTCGCGTCGTCATGTTTGACCCACCGCGCAAATTCCTATCGGTGTTGCTTCACTCTTACCAACCGGTGGCGCTGCTGGCAAGTGGTTTTTCGTCCGGTTGCGTCTTGCGCAACGCGGACGGGGCCTGTACTCTCCCGCCATGACCAACGACGAACGCAAACCGATTGTCAAACAATTGCTCCAGGAAGGCCGGTCGCTGTCGGAGATTCTCGATCATCTGCACCGCGAACACAATGACCATTTGACCTACATGGAGCTTCGGCTGTTGCTTTCCGAAATGCCCGACACGCAGCTCCCGGAGAAGGAAGCGCCCAAACCGCCGCCCGCCCCGGCGGCGGCCGCCGCCCCGGCCGCGGCGACCGGCAAACTCTCGATCAGCGTGGATCAGATGCCCGCGCCGGGCGCGATCCTCAGCGGCTACGCCCGTTTTGGCAGCGGCGCGAAAGCCCACTGGTTTCTCGACGAGCTGGGCCGGTTGGGGGTGGAACCCGAGCTGGGCTCCGGCAAACCCACCGACGCGGACATGAAGGAGTTCACCAGTCAGTTGCGCACGCTGCTGCAGCACGCCGGCGGGCCGATGTGACCGGTTATGGGCGTTTTTCGTCTTTGAACAGCTTGTACTCGACGCTGTCCACGAGCGCTTCCCAACTGGCTTCAATGATGTTGTCGTTCACGCCGACGGTGCCCCAGATTTCCCGGCCGTCGGTGCTCTCAATCATCACCCGCGTCTTTGCAGCGGTGGCGAGTTGGGAGTCCAGAATGCGGACTTTGTAGTCCACGAGGCGCACGTCGGCGATGGCCGGGTAGAATTGCATCAACGCGGCGCGCAATGCCCGGTCGAGCGCGTTGACGGGACCGTCGCCCTCGGAGACGGTGTGGACGATCTCGCCTTTGACGTCGAGTTTGACGCTGGCTTCCACAATTTTGCGATTGCCGGTGCCGTCGCGGTCCATGATCACCCGGTAGGCCAACAGCTTGAAAAACGGCCGGTGGCGCTTGAGTAATTTCTGCACCAGGATGTGGAAACTGGCGTCGGCGGCTTCGTACTCGTAGCCGGCGTGTTCCTGCTGCTTGAGTTGACGGAGAATCGCTTTGGCCTCCGGGGAGTCCTTGGCGAGGTGGATGCCCAGCTCGTGCGCCTTGAGGAAGATGTTGCTGCGGCCGCTGAGTTCGCTGACGAGGACGCGCCGCCGGTTGCCGACCAGTTCCGGCTCGATGTGCTCGTAGCTGCGGGCGACTTTTTCCACGGCGTTGACGTGGATGCCGCCTTTGTGGGCAAACGCCGTCGCGCCGACGAATGGCTGCCGGATATCGGGCCGAACATTGGCCAGGTCGTCCACAAACAGCGACAACTCGCGGAGGTGGCGGAGGTTTTCCCGGGGCACACAGGGGTAGCCGAGTTTCAGCACGAGGCAGGGGATGACCGTGGTGAGGTTGCAGTTGCCGGTGCGTTCGCCGTAGCCGTTGATGGTGCCCTGCACCTGGGTGGCGCCGTTCTCGACCGCCGCCAACGCGTTGGCCACGCCGACGCCGCTGTCGTTGTGGGTGTGAATCGCCACGGCGCACGAGAGCGCCTTGCGGACTTCCGCGGTGATCCGGCCGACGTCATGAGGCAGCGTGCCGCCGTTGGTGTCGCAGAGCACGACGTAATCGGCCCCGGCCTCCTGCGCGGCGGTGACGCAGGCGAGGGCGTACCGGGGATCATCCCGGTAGGCGTCGAAGAAATGTTCAGCATCGTACATCACTTCCTTGCCGAGTTTTTTGAAGTAGCAGATGGAGTCGGCAATCATCGCCAGGTTTTCCTCCGGCGTGGTGCGAATGACTTCGGCGACGTGCAGCGGCCACGTTTTGCCCACCAGGGTGACGACCGGGGTGCGGGCCTCGACGAGCATCTGGATTTGCGGGTCGGCCGCGCATTTCGCGCCGGCGCGGCGCGTGCTGCCGAACGCGGCCACCTTCGCGTGCTTGAATTGGCATTGGGCCGCCGCGGCGAAAAACTCCATGTCCTTCGGATTTGACCCCGGCCACCCGCCTTCGATGTAGTGGACGCCGAACGCGTCGAGCCGTTCGGCGATGCGGATTTTATCGGCGCTCGAAAAGGAGATGCCTTCCGCCTGCGCGCCGTCGCGCAACGTCGTGTCGTAGATGGTGACCTGGGGTTTCATAAACGGCGCCAAGCCTAGCCCGGTTGGCGGGGCGGGTCAAGGCGGCGGCGAGTCCGCTGTACCCGGCGACGCCAGGGAGAGTTCACGGCAGACCGGTCACAGCAGACCGGACAGCAAGCCCGCAATCGTCGGGATAGTGAAGCCCGTGCCGACGCTGGTCAGGGCTGCCGGCGGTTGGCGCGGAGGAGAATCACGATCAAGAAGGCGGCCTTCTCGGCCGGGGTGATGACGGCGCGCACGGTGTTGTTCCCGATTTGGCGGCACGCTACGGATACTTGTCCTTGTTCTGCTCCCACCATTGCTTCCAAGCATTGATAATGTCATTGCCGCTTGGATGTTCAATGCCCCTCAAGTCAGGCGGGTTACTAACGTATGGGCTTCGTGGGCTTCGCAGGGTCACATCCCTACATTCAACAATCCATTGTTTTGCGTTCATTTTATTTACCTTTCAACATACAAATTCTGGTCCCCTTCGCCCCCTGATTTTTTGCGGACACCTCACCTTTATCAAACCGCCCATTGATCCGTCAACTCCCCATTGCCCCCCCCCAATGCCGTGGAAATGGGCAATCCTGCGTATTCACACTGACGGCCGACTTTTGCCGCAAGAAATACAAGGGCAACTACCGGCTTTTGTCCATCTTCTCATCGCTCAATTGTTGATTGTAGGGATGTGACCCCGGCGAAGCCCTGGCAATCTTACGGGGCAGCCAGCGCCTGCCGGATGGCGGCTTGTTCGTCGGCAGTGAACGGCGGCAACAGCAGGGTGGCGACGTTTTCTTCCAATTGCGCCCGATTTTTTGCGCCGGGAATCACGACCGCGACCGCGACGTGGCTCAGCGCGAACTTGATTGCCAACTGGGCGAGGTTGCAGCCGATCTTGCCGGCCACGGGGCGCAGCCGCTCGACCACCTGCAGGTCGCGCGCCAACGCGTCGCGGTGTTCCGGCGCGAACCACCGGTTGCGGTTGTCGTCGGGATCGAGCCGGGAATGCAGGTGATACTTGCCGGTCAACAACCCGCGCGCCAACGGGCCGCGCGCGATGAACGCAATGCCGCGCGCCCGGCAGTAGGGGAGAATGTCGGTCTCGGCAGCCCGGTTGAGCAGATTGTAATTGCCCTGCACGGCGGTGAGTTTCTGGTCGGAATCAAACCGCAGGACCATGTCGAAGTCGTTGGTCGAGACGCCGAAGTAGCGGATCTTGCCCTGATATTGCAGCCGGTCGAAGGCGGCGAGGAACTCCGGCCACCGCTCCGTGCGTCCGAGGTGGCATTGGTACAGATCGAGATAATCCGTCTGCAATCGCCGCAAACTCGCGTCGCACGCGGCGAGGATGTAATCGCGGGATTCATTCAACGTCCGCCGGCCCTCGGCATCGTGCCAGAACCCGACTTTCGACGCGATGTAGACGCGGGATCGGGCGTGGGTTTCCTTCAGCGCCCGGCCGAGCAGTTCCTCGCTGTGTCCCCACCCGTACTGGTCGGCGGTGTCGAAAAAGTTCACGTCGAGGTCCACGGCTTTTTGGATGGTGGCGATGGATTCGGCGTCGGTCACGCCGGCCCAGCCGTCGGGTTGGCCGTCGAGCGTGAGGGCGCCGCCGAATTGCCAGCAACCGAGGCCAATCTGGCCGATCCGCCAGCCCGTCTTCCCGAACGTGCGGTAAAGCATGCTCCTTCGAGTACCGCATCCGGCGGCGCTTGGCAAGTTCCGCTTGGCGCGTGCCGCCCCGTCCGGTATGCTGGCCGGGAACTTTCCCCGATGGAGCGTGTCGAAACAGACCGAGAGTTGGTGGCGCGGTGCCAGGGCGGCGACGAAACGGCGTTCACCGCGCTGGTCACCCGCCATCAACACCGCGCGCTGAACGTGGCGTACCAGTTGTTGCGCAACCACGAGGACGCCGTCGAGGTCGCGCAGGATGCGTTTGTGAGCATCTACCGGAACATCGGCCGCTTTCGCGGGGAGTGCGAGTTCACGACCTGGCTGCACCGGATCGTGGTGAACCTCGCCCGCAACAAACAGCGCTGGTGGCAGCGCCGGGGCCGCCCCGCCGCCGTCTCGCTCGACGATCCGAACCAACCGCAATTCGCGGCGGTCGCGGAGTGGCCGGACGCGCAGGCGGCGCAGGCGGAGTTTGTCGGCCGGTTGCACGACGAGATGGGCCGGTTGCCCGCGAAGTTCCGGGAAGTGCTGGTGTTGCGCAACGTGGAGGAATTGAGTTACGACGAAATCGCCGTGGCGTTGCGCTGCTCGGTCGGCACCGTGAAATCGCGGATTGCCCGGGCGCGGGAGGAACTGCGGAGACGATTGCAATGAACTGCCGGACATGCCAACGAGAGTTGTCGGCCTACCATGACGGCGAGGTGAGCGGCGCGCGGCGCGCGGAGATTGAGGCGCACGTGGCCGGTTGCGCCGCGTGCCGGCAACGACTGGCGGCGCTGCAACAGATCGCGGCCGGCGTGCGCGCGCTGCCGCGGTTGCAACCGGCCCCGCAATTCGTGGCCGACGTGCGCCGGAAACTCCGGGGCGAACAACGCCGGCCGTGGTTCGACACGTGGTGCCGCCCGGTCTGGCTGAAGGTGCCGCTCGAAGCGGTGGCCGTGGTGCTTGTTCTCGGTGCCGTGCTGGTGCTGGTACATCCGCCGCGCCGGTCTCCCCCCGACGGGCGCGGCTCCGGCCGCGCCGTCGTGAAAAGCCACGAGGGGCCGCCGCGCGCCGAATGCCGGAAGGAAAACGCTTTTTCGGACAAACTGGCCGGTGCGGCGAATCAGCCGGCCAAGTACTCGTTGGAAGGGGGGAAGCAGTTGCCGGCTGAAATGCCGGTGGCTGCCGCCGCGCCGGTCGCGCGCCCGGCACCGGCGGATTTGGGTGATCAGCAGCCGGAGGAGACCATCACCGTGGTGGATGCCGACGCGGCAGCCGTGCGGCAGCAGGTGACGCAAGTCGCGGTGGCCAACGGCGGCCGGGTGTTGCCGCAAGCGCCGGTCACGCCGAACTTCCAAGTGGAGGTGCCGCGGCCGAATGTGTTGGCGTTCAAGTCGCAGTTGCGGCAGGTGACGACCCGGCAACAGCAGATGGCCGGTCGGCTGCGCCGGGCGGACACGACAAACGCGGTGCGGGAGGCGGATTTGAAAGTGGCGGGGGGCAGTGGTGCGGCGGCGGTGGCGTTGGACAAGGCGGAATCGGGGACGGCGGTGCTGGAGATTCAGGTGGTGCCGCCGAAGGATCAGTAGCCGCATCCTTCAGGGTGCGGTCGGGGGAGCGCCGGCTGAAGCCTGCGGTCACAGATTTTGGCGCTCTATGGTGCTGCCGGCGCGGCTAGTTTTTCCAATTTCGCGGCGAGGTCCTTGTTGTCGGGGGCGAGCCGGGCGGCGTGGCGGAGGTGGAGCAGGGCGGCGTCGCGTTGGCCGAGGGCGAGCAGCACGTCGGCCAGGTGTTCGAGGACGGTGGGGTCTTCCTTTTGGAGTTCGGCGGCGTGCTGCAAGTGGGGGAGGGCTTCCTGGGCGCGGCCTTGTTTGAAGAGGACCCAGCCGAGGCTGTCGCGATAGGCGCCGTTGTCGGGGTCGAGCTTGACGGCTTTTTCGATGAGTTGGCGGGCTTCGTCGAGGTTCTCGCCTTTGTCGGCCCAGAGGTATCCGAGCCAGTTGAGGGCTTGGTGGTTGTCGGGGTTCAACGCGAGGGACTTGCGGAGGAGTTGGACGGCTTGGTCGGTGTGGCCGGCGCGTTCGCAAGCGGCGCCGTAGTGGAAGTAGAATGTGCTGTCCAACAGCGCGCTGTCCCCGGCATCGGTGGCCAGTATTTCGGCGTCGGCAAAATAGGTGACGGCGTTGGTGTAGTCTTTGCGGTCGGTGTAATAGATGCCGTAGTAGAACGGGATGACCGGCGCGGTGGGGAAATTCCTGGCGGCGGTGTCCAGCGTGGCGCGGGCGTCGTTGTACTGCTTGAGTTTCATTTGCAGCACGAAGATGTGGAGGTACGGTGCGAGCTGGTTCGGGTTGATGACGAGGGACTGCTGGTACGCGCTCAACGCGCGCTCGTGTTTGTCGAGGTCGTCGTACACGTCGCCCAGCAGATTGTAGATTTCGACGCGCAACGGCTCGCGTTTGATCAGTTCTTCGAGCAGGGGGAGCGCCTTTTCCGGCTGACCGGCGCGGATGTAGGCGACGGCGAGTTTTTCCCGGAGTTTGGGCAGCGTCGGGTGTTCGGCGAAGAGTTGTTCGTACAACGCCGCCGCCTTGCCGGGGTCTTCCGCGGCGTAGAAATCGCCCAACCGGGTGAGGATTTCGGTGTCCTGCGGCGCGAGCGACCGGGCTTTTTCGAACGCTTCCGGCACCCGGGCCGGGTTCAGCAGCCGGCTCAAGGATGGTTTCTGCCGGAGCGTGGTGCTGTAAATCTCGCCGAGCCGGAGCCAATACCGCGGGTCGGCGGATGGTTGTGACCACGCCCGGTTCAGTGTCTCCACTGCGGCCTGATCGTTGCCGGCTTGGAGATGGATTTCCAGCAGCATCGGCACGGCGTCGAGGTAGGTGGGCTGCACTTTCAACGCCTGCTCAAACGCGGCCACGGCCGCCGCGGGTTTTTCGTCGGCCCGGTTGACCACGCCGAGCCAGAACCACGGTTCGGGCGCGGCGGGGTGGTTTGTACGGGTCTGGTCGAGGAGTTGCCGGGCCGCATCAAATTCCTTCCGGGCAAGGTGGATTTGGGCCAACCGGAGGGCGAGGGGCAGATTGCCCGGGTCGAGTTCGAGCGCGCGCCGGTAGAATGGCAGGGCCGGATTGAGTCCTTGCGTCAGTTCGATGCTGCAGCCGGTGGCGTAGTGGCTCAACGCCTCAATGCGCTGTTCCGCGTTGGCGGGCGAGGGCGGGGCGACCGGCGTCGTGGTGACGCAGCCGGTCGTGAGAAAAAACCCTGCCGCCAGCGCGCCGGCAAAAACCTGCGCTTGGGGGAATGACCTCTGCATGAGGTGCCGCGGCGGGCGTTAGCGCTTCTTATGGCGCAACGCCTTCAACCGTTTGCGGCGTTTGTGTTTGTTGATTTTGGCTTTGCGGCGTTTCCGTAGTGAGCCCATGGGGGTTCCTTGTTAGTAAATGACTTTGTTCAACGAATACTCAATAATGCCCTCGGCGCCGGCGGCTTTCAACTGCGGAATGATCTCCCGCACCACCCGCTCGTCAATGATGGTCTCGACGGCCACCCAATCGTTCTGCGCGAGCGGCGCGATGGTGGGGTTCCGCAGGGCCGGCAACTTCTGCAGCAACGCGTCGAGCCGGGCGCGCGGCACGTTCATTTTGACCCCGACTTTCTCCTCCGCCGCGAGCGCGCCCCGCAACATCATCGCCACCGTTTCCATCTTCTGGCGTTTCCACGCGTCCTGCCACGCCTGCCGGTTGGCAATCAACTGCGGATAGCTGGCCACCAGCGTGTCCACAATCCGCAGGTTGTTCGCGCGCAGCGACGAGCCGGTTTCCGTGATGTCCACAATCGCGTCCACCAACTCCGGCGCCTTCACCTCGGTCGCGCCCCACGAGAACTCGACCTCGGCCGTGACGCCGTGTTTTTCCAGCCAGCGGCGGGTGAGGCCGACGAGTTCGGTGGCGATGCGTTTGCCCTGCAAATCGTTCACGGATTTGATGGGCGAATCGTTCGGCACCGCCAGCACCCACCGGGCGGGGCTGGTGGTTTGCTTGCTGTAGGCGATTTCGCAAATGACGTGCACGTCGCTGTTGTTCTCGGCAATCCAATCCGCGCCGGTCAGCCCGACATCGAGGTAGCCGTGTTCCACGTACCGGCTGATTTCCTGCGCGCGGATGAGGCGGAGTTCCAACTCCGGGTCGTCCGTGCGCGGCAGGTAACTGCGGCTGCTGGTGGTGATCTTCCAGCCGGCCTTGGTCATCAAATGAAACGTGGACTCTTGCAGGCTGCCCTTCGGCAATCCGAAACGCAACGTGGGTTGGGTTGTCTGACTCATGATTTCGCTATTCTGACGCGGCGGCCTTCCAATTGCAACCGGCCTTCGGCAAATAATTTGATCGCCGCCGGAAACAGCCGGTGTTCCACCTCGTGAATCCGCTGGTGCAACGTGGCCGGCGTGTCGTCTTCACGCACCGGCACGGCTTCCTGCAACACAATCGGCCCGGCATCCACGCCCTCGTTGACGAAATGCACCGTACAGCCGGTCACCTTCACGCCGTAGTTCCACGCCTGTTCCCACGAATGCAGTCCCGGAAACGCCGGCAACAGCGACGGATGAATGTTCAACATCCGCCCGGCAAACGCCCGCAGCAGCGGCGCCTTCACCACCCGCAGGTAGCCGGCCAGCGCGACCAACCCGACGCCGGCTTCCTGCAGCCACCGGACCACGCGTTCTTCCAGTTCCGGTTCGAGTTTCGTCTTGAACCGGCTCGGCCCGATGAACTCCGCCCGGATCCCGCGCCGCCGGGCGCGATCGAGAATCGGAGCATCGGCCACGTCGCTGATGACGATGACGACCCGGGCCGGCAGGTCGCCGCGTTCACAGGCTTGGAGAATGGCTTCGCAGTTGGTGCCGCTGCCGGAACCGAGGACGCCGATCCGGAGCCGTTCCGTGGGGAGGGCTGCCATCCCGTCGTTACCAGCGTTTGTCAACCTCCTCAAACACGCCGGTAAACGGATACCCGTACCCGTAGCTGTAATCCACCGGGGGTTGTTCCGCCGATTCGCGCAGCAAGGTGCGGGTGTACGTGTCGAGCATATGGGTCACGACCGGGGAGCTGACATTGGCTGCTCGCAGGGCCGACAAATCCGCCCCCGTCAACTGAAAGACGGACCGCGTCTTGTCAATCTGCCGGATGATCTCCTGGTCGGAAGCACCGCTCTGGCTGAGGGCGATGACATCCTTGACGGTCATTCCGGTGGCGTGTGAGACTTCCGTTTTGGTTGTTGTGGCGCAACCCAAACCCACCACCAACAGCAAGCCGGCAAAGAAGATATTTTTCATAGCACCAGCAGTCTAGCGGCAACCCGGAAAAAAAGCAACACCAGAGAACATACGAAATGCGGATGA
>Ga0078972_1001463_pt1 | contig 88091 bp, 74 predicted proteins | sample YelNatPaOPGAMG01_FD_67568 | JGI IMG/M metagenome (GOLD analysis project Ga0078972, IMG submission 67568) | Hot spring thermophilic microbial communities from Obsidian Pool, Yellowstone National Park, USA - OP-RAMG-01 (SPADES assembly) (version 2) | ecosystem: Environmental > Aquatic > Thermal...
ATAAGGAATCAATGGAAAAATATCGCAACGTTGAGTTCAGAGCCTAAAACGCAGAAAGAAGTCATGAACTCCGTTTCTTTACGCTTTACGCTCAGTTACAGGGTTCCATAGTTCCAATGTTCCAATGTTCCAGAGTTCCAGAGTTCCAAAATTCAAGCGTAGAGCGTAAAGCGTAGAGCGTAAAGAGGGGTATTGGGTTTAGAGTGCAGAGCATTTTTTAATTAGCGTAGAGCGTATAGCGAATGGCAAAAGATCTTTCCATTTCCCCGTTAGGGGATGAAGGACAATAGATTGAAGGATCAAAAACCAACAAATTCCCCGTAGGGGATTAAGGACAATGGCATCGTATTCCAGAGTTCCATAGTTCCATAGTTCCATAGTTCCATAGTTCCAGAGTTCCATAGTTCCAGAGTTCCATAGTTCCAGAGGTTCAAGGATTTCTGATTTCCCATTTCCCATTAATGTGTTTTAGCTTTTATAGCGTGATCTCGTAGAGGAAATTGGAAATAGGAAATAGGAAATTTTCAGTGATTTCCGATTTCCCATTTCCTATTAATGTGTTTTAGCTCTCGTAGCGTAATCTCTTATAGGAAATTGGAAATAGAAAATTCTCGGGGATTTTTGATTTGTGCGTTGTGATTTCTGATTTGTGATTTAATGGGTTTGTGTTCCAAATCAAAAATGACAATTCAAATTGAACCTTGGAACCATGAAAGTGAGCGTAAAGCCCTGAGTGCAGGGCGAACAGCAAGCAACGAAATCCTCACCACCTAATGCATAATTGCACTGAAATACATATCTTTGGTACATTGATACCTCAAGCAATATGAAAACATTCCTGAAAATGCTCCTGGCCACCATCGTCGGAGGCCTTGTTGTTGTTCTGCTCGTATTCTTTATCTTCATGGGAATCCTGGGAATCATAGCTACCTCTTCCCGGCAGCCCGTTCAGGTGAAACCCAATACTGTCCTTCTTCTCAATCTCAACCAGACCATTACCGACCGGAGTTCGAAAAATCCCCTTGAAGGATTTTCATTCCCCGATTTCAAACCCTCTCCGGCTCTCGGCCTGAACGATATTCTGGCCTCCATCAAAAAGGCAAAAGATGACCCCAACATCAAAGGCATCCTGCTCGACCTGACGGTTATCCCTGCCGGCAACTCAACAGTCGACGAAATCCGGGAAGCACTTACCGACTTCAAAACCTCCGGCAAATTCGTCATCAGCTATGCCGATTCATACCTGCAAAAATCCTATTATCTTGCTTCGGCCGCCGATAAGGTCTACCTCAACCCGGCAGGAAATCTGCTGTTTGTCGGCCTCCGCGCCGAAGTGATGTTCTATAAAAACATGCTCGAAAAAATCGGCGTGGAACCCCAGATCATACGGCACGGAAAATTCAAAAGCGCTGTGGAGCCTTTTATGCTTGACAAAATGAGCAAAGAAAACCGGGAACAGCTTTCTGTTTTTCTGAACTCTGTATGGCAGCATATGCTGGAAAAAATTTCAGAGGCGCGCCATATACCGATGGAAGAGCTCAATGCCATGGCCGACGGACTAAAGCTTCGTACAGCACAGGATGCCCTTCAGATGAAAATGGTGGACAGCCTTATTTATCGCGACCAGCTTCTGCTCCTGCTCGACAGCCTGTCAGGAAAAAAACCTGTCGGTAAACCGGAACTGTTGTCCATTGCCTCTTACATAAAAGCACCTGCCGTGAAACCCCACAAATTCGTGCGGGAAAAAATTGCCGTTGTGTATGCCTCGGGAGAAGTTGTTTCCGGCGAAGGACAGGAAGGCTCGGTAGGTTCCGACAGGATTTCGGAAGCTATCCGCAAGGCGCGGAAAGATTCGCTGATAAAAGCCATTGTGTTCCGTGTCAATTCACCCGGAGGAAGCGCCCTGGCATCGGAAGTTATCTGGAGGGAAGTTAAGCTGGCCGCAGAAACCAAGCCAGTGGTGGTCTCTATGGGCGATGTTGCCGCTTCAGGAGGATATTATATCGCCTGTCCGGCCGGAACTATTGTCGCAAATCCCACAACCATTACCGGATCTATCGGTGTATTCGGGCTTTTGCTGAATGCAAAACCTTTACTGGAAAAGAAAATCGGGATAACCACTGATGTGGCCCGCACCAACAGCTATAGCGACTTTGGCTCTTTTTACCGCCCTCTTTCGGAAGCAGAAAAAGAAGCTCTTCAGACCGAAATTGAATTCATCTATTCCACCTTCGTCAGCCATGTGGCCGAAGGCAGAAAAATGAAATACGAGTCTGTTGATTCCATTGGCCAGGGAAGAATCTGGAGCGGCCTTTCCGCTTCCCGACTGGGACTTGTGGATGAACTGGGTGGACTGGAAAAAGCCATCCAGCTGGCCGCCCGGAAGGCAAACCTCAGCGAATACCGCGTGGTAAACCTCCCCGAACTGGAAGACCCGCTGACCCAGCTGATGAAAATGCTCTCTGAAAATACTTCTGCCAAAGTTCTGGAAAAAACCCTGGGCGATTCCTGGCCGTTTTTCAGAGACCTGAATCAGATCCTGTCCATGCAGGGAGTTCTTGCCCGAATGCCTTTCAGCCTGATGATTTACTGATAAGCATTTGCTAAAACGTCGGCAATTGCCCGCCATTCATAACGAATTGTTACCCGAAACACGCACCGGCCCATGCTCCGGCACCTGAGAAAATACCTTCTGCCCTTTGCCCTGATGTACGGCCTCGTCGTAAGAATACGAAATTTTCTGTACGACATGGAAATTTTGCGTTCCGTAGAATTCGACATCCCCGTAATCGGCGTTGGCAATATTACTGTCGGTGGCACCGGCAAAACTCCCCATGTGGAATACCTCGTCAGGTTTCTCAAAAAACAATACCGCACTGCCGTGCTGAGCAGAGGCTACCGGCGACTTTCGGGAGGCTTTGTGTCGGCCTCTCCGGATGTGACAGCGGCCCAGATCGGTGATGAACCGCTTCAGATTTACAGAAAATTCCCCGACATTGATCTTGCCGTTGATGCCGACCGGATCAGAGGAATCCGGCTTCTGCTGGAAAAAAACCCTTCCCTTGAAGTAATTGTTCTCGACGATGCCTTTCAGCACCGGAGGGTCAAACCCGGACTGATGATCCTGCTGATCGACCACAACCGGATGATTACCGATGACCTGCTTCTGCCGGCAGGAAATCTGCGCGAACCGGTTTCGGGAATCCAGCGTGCACATATTATTATTGTTACCAAATGTCCTCCCGACATGAAGCCTGTTGACTGCAGAATCATTGAATCAAAACTCCGCCCGCTCACCCACCAGAAGGTCTTCTTTTCCTTTCTCCGCTATGGCGATCTGCTGCCTGTTTACAAAAATGCAGCCCCAGCGCTGCCTCCTGAAAAGCTCAAAGCAAAAAATGCACACGTATTCCTGGTTTCAGGAATCGCCAACCCGGCACCGCTCGAACACTTTATGGAACAATACGCCGCCAGGCTTACCCGCTTCGTTTTTCCCGATCATCACCGGTATTCACCCCGCGATCTCATAAAGATCTTCAAAGCATACGACCAGTCAGACGCCCCGGAAAAGTACATTATTACCACTGAAAAAGATGCTATGCGCCTGCAGGCACTGAACGACATTGATGATGACATCCGCAGGCGCTTCTATTACCTCCCTGTTGAAGTCGGATTCTCCGGAGAAGATGAAAAGCTTTTTCAGAAAGAAATTACCGGATTCATTCACCGTATGCAGCAGAGCCGCATTATCAGCACCTACCGGAAGTAAACAGGCTCCCTGCCGGGCTTCATCTTCTGCCCGGAATGTACAACACACAGGCCTTCCTGAATTCTTCGCTCCGGCCCTGCAGATCCCACCGGCGTATCAGAATAATGTAAATGCCGTTATAGCATAAATTTCCGTTGTCGTTCGTACCGTCCCAGAAAATCCTTGAAAACGTTCCTGCCAGCCTGCTTTCTGCCAGATGACGAACCGGCCGGCCCGACATTTCAAATATTCTGACATCAGTTACCCACCCCGGATGATCATCGGTAAAACCTATTTCCAGCAGATCGTTCATGCCGTCATTATCTGGCGAAAAAACTTCAGGAGAAACCCTAATCTTCTCCCCTCCATTCAATGACTCAGTGTACTGGGAATTTTTGCGGCCCGGGGTGGCATAACCTTCAAGCGACGAAGCCGAATGCCAGCTCATTGGGTCATCCGAAGGTGCTGAAGGATGAATCCTTTCAAGCGCTACACCCTTCGGACTGTGCAATAAGGCAAACTGCATGTCATCCGACCAGGAAACGGCGTCAACCACCTCCATTCCCCTGTTAAGAATGGCCATACGGCCTCCGCCGTCATTCAGCGCAGGCATGCTCTCCATTTCCACGCACGACCAGGTAAAAGGCAACCTGTAGGCAGCAGAAAGCTTCCGGCAATCACGGCAAATAACGAGATAATCGTCAGGGAAGATTATCCGCGGTGAGGCAGAGATCACTTTTTTTGATTGAAATTCCTCTGTTCCCTCAGAATAAATTGCAAGGTACAGTTTCGCCAGATCAAACGGCCGGGAGGAATTGTTGTAAAGCTCAACATATTCCGTTGACGAATCGTCAGGATGATACATGATTTCGTTGATGACAATATCTCCGGGGGCCGGGTCAGACGGAACGGCAAAACGAACCGAGCGGTCAAGTGAAGCACGATTGCCGGCACAGTCACAGACATTTCGGCTCACCCGCAGTTCATAGGTTGTTCCTGCCTGAACCGGTTTGTCAAAAAACAGGTTTACTGACGAACTTTTCGGCTGGGCCTGCAATGCCTTTGAAGGAAATATCAGTTGACCGGAAGCACGGTATTGCATGGGCGCTGATGCTGACACACTGTCAACCGGTTCGGAAAATACCAGGTCAATTCGTTGTGAATCGGTAACAAAGGCGTACAGCGGCACAGGTGCTTCCCGGTCGGGATTCGATGCCGAAACGGAATTACGGTAACCGGGTGTTCCTCCGTACATACTCTTTGAAGCAATCCAGTTGGATATCCCGCCACAGGGATTCCGGATATCCACCATTTCCAGTGACCAGCCCCCGTCTTTTTTATACGAGTCCTGATACCAACGGTCGGAATATTCCACTGCATCGATCCACTCCCCTGAAGCATTCCTCAAAATGATCCGCGTACCCGTATTGGTAAGGACCGATGTGGACGAAAAGACCGGAGCAACCCGGACACTGTCGCCAAACAACTGTGCCGCATTCTTATGCGTCAGAAGAAGGTATGCCCCGGGCTCCAGCTTGTATCCGCTTAAATCGAACCTGCTACTGCCTGCTTCCATTTTCCAGCCTGTGAGGTCGGCCGCACAGGAAGAAGCATTGTAAAGCTCAACATACTCAAATTCGGGTAATCCAACCGGTGGGGAAGGATCGGCCATGATTTCAGTAATCAGAATATCGAATCGGCGAAAATGATGGTAAAAGGCAATGATTTCCGCCCTGCCTGCATTACCGGCTCTGTCGGCCATTCCTTCCAGCCTGATCTTCACTGTATCTCCGTCAGGCAGTTCCTTTTCAAACTGAAGCACAACGGCATCATTGACTGAACAGGCACTCACCTTTGCTTTCACAACCTGCCCCCTGTATTCGAAAAATGCTTGCATACTGTCAGTGGCCGCCAGATTTTCCGAGAACTGCACCCATACCTCCCGGGAAGAAATTATCCTGAACCCCGCAACAGAAGGAGGAACCGTATCGGTAATGATCCGGCCGGTTATCTGCAGATCGTCGGCCCAGAAAAGTCGGTCCTTTGTAGCAGTGTAAACAAAGCAAAAACCGGTATGCCAGGCATGCAGAAATTCAGCATCAAACGTGCCGCCCAGTGAGATAATATTCCCCGAACCATTGGTGGTATCAATGGAAATATCCCAGAAACCCGCCGCAGAGCGCTTTACCAGTATGCGCGGAGCCTTTACCGTGCCAGCAAACTGTTCCCAGTTAAAGCCCGTGTTGAAAATGTCAATGCAGGCCCCGTTTCTAAGCTTATAGAGGTGAAGGTTATCGTCGTTTCCGGTAAAATTAATCCCCACCATATACCCGTTGATTTTCCCTCCCGGTGTCATGGAGACGGCAGGAGCATCCGCAAAAAGATACCAGCCCCAGCGGTTTGACGAAGAAGGAGCATATCCATGCCTGATCCTGCAGGAAAATGTCATCTCTCCTGAATCGGGAGCAAAGGAAGGAAGGGCATGACTGATAGCGTCCGCGCCCGATTCGGAATTGTCATATACATGGTGCAGCGAAAAACAGCCTGAAATAGCTCCCACGCTGTCAGCCGACCAGCGGCCCGATACGTTTTCCAGCCATCCCGGAAGAAACCCTTCTTCAAAATCGGCCGAAAACTGGGCAAAGCCCATACTGATCCGGAGGAGGAAAAGCAGGAAAAAATACTTTCGCATGAACTTTTTTCTGTTAATACCCGATCCTGCCGTTTTCTCGCAGGTACATCCTTTCTTTTTACTTCCTCAGTGGCTTTCTGATGGCTTTACAGATGATAACCGAAGATTTTTCACCGTAGAAAAAGCATGGAACATTTTTCAGCTTTCTTATAATTTTCCTTCTGATAAAAGGCGGTGAACCATCCGCATATCAATGTTTTTTATATCTTTACAGCTCTTATGTTATAAAACATATTTTATGAAAGTTGCTGTTGTTGGCGTAAGCGGAGCTGTTGGCCAGGAATTTTTAAAGGTGCTGGAACAGCGGAATTTTCCGCTCGATGAAATCGTTCTGTACGGATCGGCCAGAAGTGCCGGCCAGACGTATTCCTTCAGAGGAAAGCCTGTTGCAGTGAAGGAACTGAAACACAACGACGATTTCAAAGGGATTGATATTGCCCTGGTTTCAGCCGGTGCCGGTGTTTCCAGAGAATTTGCCCCGACCATCACCAAGTATGGGACAGTAATGATTGACAATTCCAGCGCATTCCGCATGGATGCTGATGTTCCTCTGGTGGTGCCCGAGGTAAATCCGGAAGATTGCAAAAACCGGCCCAGAAATATCATTGCCAATCCCAACTGCTCCACCATTATTATGGTTGTTGCCCTGAAACCCCTTCACGATATTTCTCCCATAAAAAGGATTCATGTGGCCACCTACCAGGCTGCCAGTGGTGCCGGTGCACAGGCCATGGCCGAGCTGATGGAACAGACCAGGCAGGTGCTGAACAACGAACCGGTACACATTGAAAAATTCAAATACCAGCTTGCGTTCAACCTCATCCCTCAGATCGATGTTTTCCTGGAAAATGGCTATACCAAGGAAGAAATGAAAATGTACCATGAGACCAGGAAAATGATGCACGCTGAAATCGAAGTTAGTGCCACTACAGTCAGGGTTCCTGTGCTGAGAAGCCATTCCGAAGCAGTATGGGTGGAAACCGAAAAGGAAATCAGTCTTGCCGAAGCCAGGAAAGCATTTGAAAAAGCCGAAGGAGTTATTCTTCAGGATGACCCTTCCACCTTCACCTATCCGATGCCCTGGTTCACCTCCGATAAGGATGAAGTATTTGTTGGCCGCCTGCGGAAAGACATTTCCCGTCCGAATGCCCTTACTTTCTGGTGTGTGGGCGACCAGTTGCGGAAAGGTGCTGCCCTGAATGCAGTTCAGATTGCTGAATACCTGGTTAAAAACAGGCTCTTGTAGAATGTCCTCCCAGGTTTTCTGTGCTCCATTCTATTCCAATGTTTCAATATCTGGGTACAGAAAATTGTCATAGGGATAACGTTTGCGGTGGATTTCCTTTACTTCGCGGTAAAGCAATTCTTTAAGTGTTTCGATGTTTTGTTTCTTCAGAGCTGAAATGAAAACCGCCGGGGCATTTTCTCTGGCAATCCACATTTTCTGAAGGTTTTCCATTGATTGTCCGGCCGGTTCGCCCGGGTTATCAGCAGTGCCGGCCAGATCTTCGGGCTTGTAGGCATCAATCTTGTTGAAAACCATGATCATTTTCTTATCGCCGGCCTGAATTTCCTTCAGGGTTTCCTGCACTATGGCAATTTGCTCCTCATAACCGGGATGGGATAAGTCGACCACATGCAGAAGAATATCCGATTCGCGCACTTCATCCAGGGTCGACTTAAAGCTTTCAACCAGTGAATGCGGCAATTTTCGGATAAACCCAACGGTATCGGACAACAGAAACGGCAGGTTTTTAATCACCACCTTCCTTACCGTCGGGTCAACGGTGGCAAACAATTTGTTTTCGGCAAAAACATCGGCTTTGGCCAGCAGGTTCATCAGGGTTGACTTACCTACATTGGTATAGCCAACCAGGGAAACACGCACCAGCCGCCCCCGGTTTTTGCGCTGGGTAGCCATTTGCCGGTCTATGCGTTTCAGCTCTTCCTTAAGATTGGCAATCCGGTTTCGGATAGCCCGGCGGTCGGTTTCAATTTCCTTTTCACCCGGGCCCCGAAGGCCTATTCCACCCCGCTGACGTTCCAGATGCGTCCACATCCTGGCCAGCCGCGGCAGAAGATATTCATACTGGGCCAGTTCTACCTGGGCTTTGGCATAGGCAGTATGCGCCCTCTGGGCAAATATGTCGAGAATAAGATTGGTCCGGTCGAGAACCTTTCTTCCCAGTTCCCTGTCAAGATTCCGCAACTGGGTTGGTGAAAGTTCATCATCGAAAACCACCAGATCAACCTGGTGAAAATCAATATACGCCCTGATTTCATTCACCTTCCCCTGCCCGATGAAGGTACGGGGATTCGGCGCTTCCATCCGCTGAATAAACTTCTTTACCGCCCTGGCTCCTGCTGTTTCCACCAGAAAGGCCAGCTCCTCCAGATAATCTGCCACCACTTCCTCTTCCTGCCAGGGAAAGGCAACTCCCACAAGCACGGCTCGTTCTGCCTTCCGGGCAGTAACATAATAATTCCCCATAGGTGAAATGCATATAAACTTCCGGACAAAATGGTCCGGTTAAAATCTGCGGGGCAAAGATACAATCTGCAGAAGAATTTACTTTATCAGATGCTTGTTACGGTACACAACGTCCCTCACTGCATTGGACAGGTTTTCCGTACACCTACCGATCATTTCAAAGTCGGTCGGGAAGGGAACCGGCTTGGTTTGTATTTTCTTCAATTGTTCTTCCGAAAGGGCCTTAACATCTCCAATCGCTCTGGCTGAAGTGAAGGTGAATCTTGATTCCGCCCCTATCGGCTCTTTCTTCAAAAGCCTTTTGTCGGGGTTGAGCATCATGAATTCCACTTCTCCCCTCAGGCTGACACTTTTTTCCTGAATGCTCTCAATCAGGCTGCAACTGATGGTTTTGGTCTTTTTTATCTTGATGTCATTCCCGGCCGAATCCTTCATTACATTGCCCCTTGCATCGAGCACATACTGAAATCCGTCATCCACCTCCTTCGTCACATGCTGGTCTTTTTCGGTAACCCGGTCAGGAGATATATCAATGTACAGCAAATTCACCTGGATCAGGTAATCAAAATCAATGCTCTGATCCCGGTCGGTAAGATAATATTCCACCCATTCCTGCCGCAGATAATCGGTATTGAAACTCAGAACATTGCCGATGAAATCGGGGGGCAAACGAAATTGGGTACGGTTTTCAATTTCGATCAGTGCCCTGGAAATGCCCTTCCGGCGTGCTTCAACAATCATCTGGTCCAGGTCAGGGTAGGCTCCTCCGCTGTAATCCCTTGCCTTAGTGAGTTGATACCAGGCCGTACGGTACCCTTCTTTGGTGTTTTCAGCCATCAGGCGTTTCCCGTTATTATAAAAATATTCTGCCGCACTTTTTTTGGCCGTGATCATCTCAGCATCATAATCTGTATAGGGAAGAGATACTGTGCGCCCGTCAAAATGAAGCGGATTCACAGGCCTGACCCTTTCCTGCCTGTATTTTAAGGCCGAGTACAGGCTAAACATCTCGTCATAATTGTTCGGATTGCCTTCTTCCTTCAGATATTTAATGCGCGAAAGATCCCGTTCATTCGCCAGCCGGTATGCCTGGTCAAGTTGCCGGGCACTTTCCTCATCACCGGGGTCCTTAATAAGGCTTTTGACACAACGTTCAATCACTTCATCATATCGTTGCTGGGTAAGCAGTTTCTTCCGGCTTGCACACGAGGTGAACACCAGAACCATAATGAGCAGGGTAGCCAATCTGTTCATAGGGATGCTTTTAAAATTTTCATAAAAATACGAATAATATGATATGATGTTATACCTAATAAAAAACAACAGGCAGGATGGATTTCCTGCCTGCTGCTTTGTATTTTAAAAAACTGTTACTGCAAAACAAATACAATGGGGAAGGTAAACTGCACCTTTACCGGTTTACCTCTTTGTTTTCCCGGGGTCCATTTAGGGCTTGACATAACCACCCTGAGGGCTTCCTTATCGAGCGCCGGGTCAACGCCTTTTACCACTTTGGCATCAACTACTTCTCCCTTTGAGTTGACGGCGAACTGGACAAATACGCGGCCCTGAATTCCGTTTTCAGCAGCTACCGGCGGGTACTGAAGGTTTTTCTGGATCCATTCCCTGAAACCTTCCTGCCCTTTACCCATGAAACTGGGCATTTCTTCCACAATGAAAAAGACTTCTTCCTCGGCTGCTTCTTCTTCCGGCTGATCGACATAATCCTTTATCTGAAAGGAAGCATTCTGGTTCACATCCGAATCTTCAATCTTCAGTTCATCATCAATATTCACATCGTCATTAACAATGTTCAGCACCTCAGTAACCTTAGGTGGCGGCGGCTGTTCAACCGGTTGCTGTTCCTGACGGGTAACCGGAATAATATCCTGTTCAACAGCCTGCTGTTCAACCTGATATACTGACTTGACATTCGAAGGCTTGGTGGTCCATTCGAAGGCAACCAGCATCAGTCCGAGTGTTATTACTAACCCCAGCTGAAGGAAAATACCTCTCTGCTTCTCAAGGTTTGCTTTATCCGATTTCTTAACTTCCATGGCATTTAGAAATTGAGGCTGTAAAGTTAATATATTTTTGCCGTTTTTGATTCACCTTCTGTCAATTTTTAAGAAGAAATGTTAAATAATACAGCCAACCTGGAAGAAGATCGGCCGGCTCCTTTCCAGGTCGGCACGAAATGATTTATCGGTTCCATAGTCTTTCATTTTTTAGGTTATCCCTTCCCGACTATTCCACTTTTTATTAATTTAAACGTAAATACAGGTGGTCTTATTGCCAAAAAAGCCTTTTGCAGGTAAGAAAAAATGTTTTAAATTTGCAGCGCATCTGTTGATGGGCCTTTATTAAAATCAACTGACATTCAACAAGATGCTACCAGGGTTCTTTCACGGGGAATTAGCTCAGCTGGCTAGAGCGTTTGCATGGCATGCAAAAGGTCATGGGTTCGACTCCCATATTCTCCACATCAGGGTATCAGTCATGGCTGATACCTTTTTTATTTTCTTTCGCTCATTTGTTTCCCTTTTATTATTTTCGGACTGATTTTTATTCTGTGGCTACTTATATACAAAGACTTATAGAGCAAGGGGAAAGTCAGCAACTTGATTTCAAGTTCGAGATCAGTGATTCCCGCAAGATTGCCCGCACGCTCTGTGCATTCGCCAATACCGACGGAGGGATTCTCCTGATTGGAGTAAAGGACAACGGTCGGATTGCCGGTGTAAGAACAGATGAAGAATATTACATGGCCGAAGCAGCCGCCCGGATGTACTGCCGGCCGGAAGTTCCTTTTATTACCGAAAAATGGACTGTGGAAGGAAAAACGGTTCTCGAAATCCGCATTCCTCCCGGTTCTGATAAACCCTACTATGCCCTCACTGACGAAGGGAAATGGCGCGCTTACCTGCGCATTAAGGACCAGAATATCCTGGCGCATCCCGTCTGGGTAAAGGTCTGGAAAAGAAAATCCAGCCCGAAAGGAATCATCATTCGCTATTCCGCTGAAGAAAAAATGCTCTTGTCGTACCTGAGGGAAAATGATTACATTACCCTGTCAAAATTTACCCGCATTGCCCGTTTGAGAAGATTTGAAGCGGAAAATATCCTTGCAAACCTCATCATTTCAGAAATCCTTGGCATTGAACAAACCGAAAAACAAACCCATTTCTTTCTGAAACCCTTATAACCCTGCCTGCAATCTATCTTACAGGGATTGCCCATAAATTTTACTCGATCTTGGTCAGCACAGTATATCCTGTAAGCCTGCCTTTTGAATCGAAGGTCTCGGATTTTACCAGTCCTGCATTTTTACTGTAATATTCCACCCCGTGCGCACGTACCGTAAAGAGCATTTTTGCCTCACTGTCATACGAAATTTTAATGCATTCGAATGTCCCGGCCGGAGTGGAAACCGGCTCAATTGCTTCCACCTTGCGGTTACTGATCTTCGTTGTCATCTGCATGATCTGCATGCCAGATTCATTGACAATTTTCACTGACAAAACCCCTCCCTTCAGCATATCTCCCGGCTTCGGATTGGAAGGAAGATCAAGCTGGTCGCCACTCACTTCCACCTTCATGTTCTCAAAACCGGCCATGGACTCTCCGTTCATATAATTTTTCATATCAATGGTTGCCTGACCATTGACGCAATGAATGGTGTATTCATTTGAGTAAGCCTGCTCACCTTTTTTTCTGGGAGGAAATTCATTCCGGGCAGTAACCTCTATTCCCCCGGGAATTTCCCGGCTGCTCACTATTACTGTCCTGGAAGTTCCGGTTTCCTTTCCTTTGGCATCATAATGTTTCATTTCCAGAACGGTACCTGCTTTTGCAGGATAATACAAATCACAGGCCTGTGCTTTCAGCCTGGCCGGAGCAAATACCCCCGTAAAAATTGTCAGAAGCAAAAAATAAGTTTTCATACGGCTGCGTTTTTTATCAAAGGTAAAGGATAATCTGAACCTGCACCTCGCTTTCGTTCCTGATTTTTATGAAAGAAATACTACCTTTGACCAACAGGCCTGATTGCTTATCCGACAGAATAAATTTGTCCGTCTTATAAAATCAATCCGATCCATGAAAAAACAAACACTTCTACCGGCAGGAATCCTGATGATTGCAATCGTCTTCCATTTTCGGGCAATGGCACAACAACCGGTTCCTGTGGCATCAAACCTTACTGACGTTACTGTCTTCCTTAACGGAGCTCTGGTTTCCAGGGAAGGAAGCGTTTCGCTGGAGCCTGGAACCCGGGAACTTTTGTTCAGCGGCCTTCCCGCTGAAATCAATGCACAAAGCGTTCAGGTTCAGGGAACAGGGAACATTACCATCCTCTCGGTAAATTACCAGATCAACTATCTGAAAAGCCCGGAAGAAAACCAACAGATAAAAGTCCTGAAGGATTCTCTTCAGCTTCTCCAGAATATGGTGAACCTGAAAAAATCAGCCCTGACTGTCTGTGATGAGGAAGAAGCTTTTCTGAAATCCAATCGCTCCATCGGTGGAACCAATACCGGCGTTAACATAGCCGACCTGAAAGCCGCTGACGAATTTATCCGGGCCCGGTTTGCCGAAACCGGCCGCCTTCGCATCAGTCTTTCGAAGGAGATCAGCGATCTCAACGAACAGATTACCCGTATTTCAAACCAGCTGAATAACCTCAGCAACCTGAATCAACCCACAGGCGAGGTACGGGTTAAAATCATGTGCCCGTCAAAAACAAAGGCTTCCCTCCGTCTGAGTTACCTTGTAAATAATGCATCATGGACTCCTGAATACGATCTGAGAGCCGAAGACCCTTCAAAACCGGTTGAACTGGTGTACAAAGGATCCATAGTACAGAACACCGGCGAAGACTGGAACAATGTACATCTTACCCTCTCAACCGGAAATCCCTCGCTTGGCGGTGCCAAACCGGAACTGAATATCTGGTTTCTTGATTTTTATTATCCCCAGCCGGCCAGGATTCTTAAATCGGCTAAAGCTGAAGCAGTTCCTGAAACTTCTGAAATGGTTATAGAAAACGACGAGGTAGTAGCCAGAGGATACGGAACAATGCACAAATTGACTGGAACAGAGCCTGCTGTAACAGGTTCATCGTACACTGAATTTTCCGAAAACCAGACCATGGCTCTTTACTCCATCAATCTACCCGCCACGGTGCCTTCCGACGGAAAACCCCAGCTGGTTGAGATCAGAAAGGAAAAACCGGACGCCATGTTCATCCATTATGCTGCGCCCAAACTCGATCCCGATGCATTTCTGGTTGCCAGAATTACCGGGTGGGAGAAACTGAATCTGCTTCCCGGAAATGCCAATGTATTTTTTGAAGGAACCTATACCGGACAATCCTACCTCAATCCCGGAGCTATGGGCGATACGCTCGATGTTTCCCTGGGCCGCGATAAGGGAATCAACCTGCGCCGCGAACGCATCAAAGAATTTACCAGCCGCCAGTCGTTGGGTAGTTCCCGGAAGGACACCCGGGGATTTGAGATTACCGTGCGCAACAACAAAAAAGTACCCGTGAGCCTCATGCTCCAGGACCAGATTCCTGTGCCCGTAAACAAGGATATTTCAGTCGACCCTGTTGAAATTTCAGGAGGAAACCTGGAAAAGCAAACCGGAAAAATTACATGGAACCTGAAGCTGGCTCCCTCGGAATCAAAAACCTTGCGGCTGGTATACGAAGTGAAATACCCGAAAAACCGTCAGGTGATTCTGGAATAAGCCGGCTCTTTTTAAGTCCTTCCGTGTAAGTAATATTTTTTCTGCCTCCACATCTCAGCTGAACAAAATAATGGTATAACCCTTTTTGCATTAATCTTACGATGAGAATATGCTAAGCCCGGATTGCGCATCAGGAGAGCAAGCGAACTGATGCGCAGTGGGCTGTCCTTGCGCACAGGTATCCGGGCAAATCCCGCTGGAACGAAGTGGAAGCGGCCCTTGCGGCACATTGCGCGGTTTTTAGAGCGCAATGTGGACAAACCAAAAAATGCTGCTGAAAATGTTTTGCAAATTTTATGTTACAGAAGCATTAGCTTTTTTTTAAATAATTTGTACTTTCAACTTTCAGGAAGTAACCGTTATTTATTGAACCAGTTACGTTGGAAAAAATTTTTGTAAGTTTCTCAATGACAGAGAGTACCTCTCCTGCTGCAGGGAAATTTGGGCCGTCCTTTTTCAGAAGATCAGCCTTATTTTTTCTTGCACTGATCCTGTTTAATGTCAGTTATGCCCAGGAATCCTCTGTTCATTCTTACCCGGCCTCCCGTTCCGTGAACCCGGTCATACTGGATGGGAAAGATAACGACCCTGCCTGGGCCCAGGCTCAGTGGGCTGACGGATTCACCCAGTACGAACCATACGAGGGCCGTCAGCCTACCCGACAAACTGCCTTTAAAATTGCCTATGACGACAACAACTTCTACGCTCTGATCCGCTGCTTTGACCATCCCGACAGTATTCAAACCCGCCTTACCCGCAAGGACGACATGGACGGAGACCTTGCTGCCCTTCAGATTGACAGTTATTTTGATCATCGGACAGCATTTGTTTTCATGGTCAGTGCTGCCGGCGTAAAGACGGATTATATCATCAGTGAAGACGGACAAAAGGAAGATTACACCTGGGACCCCATCTGGTACGTCAAAACAACCATTGATGCCGATGGCTGGATGGCAGAAATAAGAATCCCCCTCAGTCAGCTTCGTTTCGGGTCCCAGAGCGAGCAAATCTGGGGACTTCAGGTGGTCAGGTATTTGTACCGCAAACAGGAACTTTCCCTCTGGCAACCCGTGCCGCGTGATGCCTCAGGATGGGTAAGACGCTTCGGCCGACTGGAAGGGATAAACCATATTAAACCGCGCCGCCAGATTGAAATTGCGCCTTACGTAGTAGCCTCGGCTGAAACCTACCCCGCTGAAAAAGACAATCCTTTTTCCAAAGGCAAAGACTACAGGGGCAAATTTGGGGTCGACGGTAAAATCGGCCTGACAAACAACATGATTATGGACCTGACTATCAACCCCGATTTCGGTCAGGTGGAGGCCGATCCCTCCGAAGTTAACCTCACTGCCTACGAAACCTATTTTGTCGAAAAAAGACCCTTTTTTATCGAAGGAAAAAATATTTTTGATTTCCCCGTTATCGCCGACGAAGGAAGTTCTTCAGAGGAAAATCTCTTTTACAGCAGACGCATTGGACGCCCTCCCCAGCGTAAACTGGACCTTTCTTCTGATATGTATGCCTCTGTGCCCGATTATACAAAAATTCTCGGAGCAGCAAAAATTACCGGCAAAACCGCCAACGGCCTGTCGCTGGGAATACTGGAAAGTGTTACCTCAGAAGAGTATGCCGAAGTCGATTCATCCGGAATACGAAGAAAAGAACCTGTTGAACCCCTGACAAACTATTTTGTGGCAAGATTGCAGAAAGATTCCGACAGGGGGAACCTTATATGGGGAGGGATGTTCACAGCCGTCAACAGAAATACCGATCATCCGGCACTTTCTTTTCTTCCTTCTGCAGCATATTCCGGAGGCGCAGACGTTACACGTTACTGGAAAAACAAGGAATACTATGTTAAAGGCCGCATACTCTTCAGTCATATCAGAGGTTCTGCTGATGCCATGCTGGGTGTTCAGACTTCCTCAACCCACTACTTTCAGAGACCTGATATGGATTATGTCCGGTTTGATTCAGCCCGTACCAGCCTTGCCGGAATAGCCGGACGCTTTGAAATAGGAAAGGAAGGAGGAGGCCACTGGAGATGGTCGGGGACACTCACCTGGAAGTCGCCTGGCTTCGACGTAAATGATGCAGGATATGTGCAATTAACCGACCTCATTGATGAAACAATATGGGTCAGCTACCGTATCTGGGAACCTTTCTCATTCTTCAGAAAACTCAGCCTGAATGCCAGTCAGTATTCCGAGTTTGATTTCGGTGGCAACAATGTGGTTAACGGAATCAATTTCAATCTTTCAACCCAACTGAAAAATTACTGGAATCTGTATGCCGGAATTACATTACAATCTCCAACAAGGGCTAATTATTTCCTGCGCGGAGGTCCGGCATTCCTCGTACCGCCGTCTGTTAACTCCTGGCTGCAGATTGCTACCGATCAGAGAAAAAAATTCTATGTTACCTTTCAGGATGTCAACCGCTTCGGAGGGAACCACTGGCTGCGACAGTACGATATGAGCATGGCCTTCACCTTCCGGCCCTCTGACGTCATCATGGTTTCTGCCATACCGGCTTATACATCCAACCAGCGGGAACTTCAGTACGTTACACACAAAATCCTTGCGGCAGGTGACAGGTATGTTTTTTCTTCCGTTAGTCAGCAGATCCTGAGAATGTCCGTCCGCCTCAACCTGAGCTTTACCCCCAACCTCAGCCTCCAGTTCTGGGGACAGCCCTTCCTGGCGGCAGTCAACTATTCCCGTTTCAAACAAATTACCAACCCCCTGGCAAAGGATTACAATAACCGCTTCCGGCTGTATGATGAACCTTCTGAAATATCCTTTTCCGGCGGGTATTATTTGGTTGATGAGAATCGTGACGGAAATACCGACTTTCAGTTTTATAACCCCGACTTCAACCTGAACGAATTCAAATCCAACCTCGTGTTCCGCTGGGAATATACCCCCGGATCAACCTTATACCTCGTCTGGTCTCATTACCGGGAATACAATACAGGATCAGGAAAATGGGATTTCCGGGGAAACGCCGGAAACCTCTTCTCTGTTATGCCCCATAACGTCTGGCTGATCAAGTTTTCGTACCGGTTCAGAAACTGACCGAAACCCACTTTTTTCTTCCATCCTTTATCTTCCGGTATTCCAGACCTTCTGACTTGCCGAAAACCTCAGAAAAAGCCCATAGGAATAATCCGGATCTTTAAAGTAAATATCATAAAAGAAATCCCCCCGAAGACCAATGATCAGATAGGGAGATATTTGCTTCCCGATGAACAAACGGCTTACCAGCATTCTTCTGCTTTGCTGATATTGGTCTTTATCAAATGCCCATGACCAGAAGATCGGGTCACCTTTGGGCGCATAAAAGTCTTCAGCCAGCCAGAAACCATTTTCCCATTCAATTCCTGAACCGGATAAAGAAACCGAAGGGAACACCGCATACCCTTTTTTCATGGGTAACTGCGAGGTTGGCGAAACATCGGAAAATCCGATAGCTGTAAAACCTGCAGTAAACTTCTGTATGAGAGAATGATCGGTGCTGAAGGAAACATAACCCCCTCCTCCGTAATGAAACAGGGTTTGTATAGGCAGATGACTGACATCAATCTGGCCTCCTCTGTGGGTTGCCAGAATGTAAAGAGGAAACCTGATTTCCTGCCTGCCCTGCCCAATATGACCGGTCAACCAACCTGAATAACCAAAAGTCAATCGCTCCTGATTATCTTCATATCGTTCCAGAAAACGGTCCCACTGAAGCCATACATCGGAAAAGCAGGCAGGCGAAACATAACGAATCTGTATTCCATCCTCAAGTACCTCATTCAGGTTCCGTTCCGTTCCGTAAAGTGCTTCCGGCAGCCGGTGTTCTCCGGCTCCCCGGATGGTTCCGGCCATCAGACTGATCCTGTCATTTAAATTGGCCTGTAAGGAAATAACGGGAAAAATCTTCTTGACTTGTTCTTGCCCGCTGTATTTCAAAACATGAAAACCGCCGAAAAATGAAACGTGCTGGTCTGCTTTCCATTCAAGAACCGGGGTAAGGTGGATTCCGATCAGGGTATATCCTTTGTAAAGCGGGTTGAAGTACTCATTGTTCCTGAAAAAAGCGGTGGAATTCAAACGGAGGGTAAGAGCCCCGCTGTCAGACGGAGGAGCAAAATCCCCCTGCCGGAAAAACGGGTCAGATACCTGGGAGTAACCAGAAAAACTGATTAACAGAAAAAGGATAATATACGTTCTGTACATACAGCAAAAGCCATTCCCAAAGAATGTTAAAAATACTCTTTTTTCAGATTTTTCTGCTTAATTTGCCGGCTGATTTCATTCAAACTGATAACGACACGTTTATTGTCTCCGCTATATGATGAAAAAATATGCACTGATTAATAATATCACCGGCTGGGTGATATTTGCCGTTGCCGCAGTTGTGTACCTGCTTACCATGGAACCCACAGCCAGTTTCTGGGATCCGGGGGAATTTATCGCCACAGCTATGAAACAGCAGATCGGACATCCTCCGGGAGCCCCGTTCTTTATGATCATGGGAAGATTTTTCACCCTTTTGGCCGGAAATGATCTGAGCAAGGTTGCTGTGTGTATGAATGCCATGTCGGCTCTGGCCAGTGCCTTTACCATTCTGTTCCTTTTCTGGAGCATTACACATCTGGCAAGGAAAATTCTGATAAAGGAAGAATCTGATCTTTCCGCCGGAAACATTATTGCCATTATGGCTGCCGGCATGGTCGGTGCCCTGGCCTATACATTCTCCGATTCGTTCTGGTTTTCCGCAGTGGAAGCCGAAGTGTATGCCACTTCGTCCCTATTCACCGCCCTGGTTTTCTGGCTTATGTTGAAATGGGAAGAGGCAGCCGACAAACCCCATTCGCACCGGTGGCTCATTCTGATTGCTTTTCTGATGGGATTGTCCATTGGAGTTCACCTCCTCAACCTCCTCGCCATTCCGGCGCTGGTTTTTATCTATTACTTCAAAAAATACACCGTTTCGCGCTGGGGCATTGTTAAGGCACTCGGCGTCAGCATCCTCATTCTTGGAGCCATTTTGTATGTTATTATCCCTGGAATCCCCTGGCTCGCGTCCATCTTCGAACTGATTTTTGTCAATGGCTTCGGGCTCCCGTTCAACTCGGGCCTCATATTCTATGTTATTTTACTCAGTGCATTGACTATCTGGCTGATATGGCTGACCTACCGGAAAAAAATGGTGGGGTTAAATACCATCCTTACCGGCGTGGCGGTTATTCTACTCGGGTACTTTTCCTATGGAATGATTGTCATCCGCTCCTCGGCAAATCCCCCTCTGAATGAAAACAACCCTTCCAATGTTTTCTCCCTCCTTTCTTATCTTAACCGTGATCAGTACGGCGACAGACCTCTTTTTAAAGGACAGTACTATAACGCACCCCTGGTTGAATCAAAACAGGGCAAAGCCATTTATACACCCATCGGGCGTAAATATGTAAAAACAAGCTATAAACCAGAATACGTCTACGATGAACGCTTTACAACCATATTCCCGCGCATGTACAGCGATGATCCTCGACATATTGAAGCCTACAAACACTGGGCAGGTATAAAAGGCAAACCGGTGAGGATTACCGGCAACGACGGAAAAACCAAAACCGAGTATGTCCCCACCTTTGGCGAAAACCTGAAATTTTTCTGGAGATACCAGCTTGGCTGGATGTACTTCCGTTATTTCATGTGGAATTTTGCCGGCCGCCAGAATGACATCCAGGGAAATGACGGCTCAATAATCGGCGAAGGAAATAAGCTCTACGGAAACTGGATATCGGGCATCAAATTCCTGGATGAAGCCCGGCTGGGACCGCAGGATAATCTTCCTTCAACGCTTGCAACGAACAGGGGAAGAAACACGTACTATCTTCTCCCTCTCCTGCTCGGTTTGGTTGGATTGGTTTACCATTACCGCAGGAATCCGAAAGATACGGTGGTTGTATTCTGGCTCTTCTTCATGACCGGAATAGCCATTGTCCTCTATCTGAACCAGAAACCCCTTGAGCCAAGAGAAAGGGATTATTCCTACGCTGGTTCATTTTATGCGTTCGCCATCTGGATAGGCTTGGGAGTTCTCGCTCTCTATGAACTGCTGCGGAAATACCTCCCTTCAGTGGCAGGGGCTTCTATCAGTCTTGCCCTTTGCCTCTTTGCGGTACCGATGATAATGGCCGCCGAAAACTGGGACGACCATGATCGTTCAGGCCGCTATACTGCCCGCGATTTCGCCATCAATTACCTTGAGTCGTGCGATTCCAATGCGGTCGTTTTTACCAACGGTGACAACGACACATTCCCCCTCTGGTACGTTCAGGAAGTGGAAGGAGTCAGGACAGACGTCCGCGTGGTAAATCTGAGCTATCTGGGTGCCGACTGGTACATTGACCAGATGAAACGGAAAGTCTATTCTTCAGATCCCCTGCCGATTCGTTTTACCAGCGATCAGTACCGGCAGGGACGAAGAGATATTGTCTATATTGTTGAACGCACCAAGGATAAAATTCCCCTGAACGAAGCCCTCTACAACTGGCTGGGCAGTGATGACCCACGTACCAAAAGCATACCCGGGTACCAGGGATCATTCGACTACCTGCCGGCCAAAAATTTTACATTGCCCGTTGACACTTCTGCCATCAGAAGCGCAGGAATTCTTACAAGCCGCGAACTGCCCTCTATGGTGTCCTCAATCGACATCAAAATTGACAAAAACTATATCACAAAGAGCGACATGCTGGTGCTGGATATGCTGGCCACCAGCAACTGGACAAGACCTCTGTATTTTGCCGTTACTGTTTCGCGCGACAACTGGCTTGGGCTGGATCCTTACCTCAGGCTCGAAGGACTCGCCTACCGGATTGTTCCCGTTAAAGGTTCTACGGATATTGCCCGTCCCGGAACCGTTGCCGCCGACATTATGTACGACAACATGATGAATAAATTCCGCTGGGGCGGTATCGATAACCCCCATGTATACCTTGATGAAAACAACCAGAGAATGCTGCTCAATATGCGGAACAATTTTGCCCGGCTCGCTGAGGCGCTCCTGGCGTCAGGAAAAAACGATTCAGCCCGCAAGGTACTCGACCGCTGCATGGAATTGCTCCCTTCTTCCAGGGTACCCCACAACTTCTTCAGCCTGCCTCTCATTGAAATGTTTTACCGGACCAACCAGCCCGAAAAGGCCGGAGCGGTTGTCACCGACCTTCTGAAAACTCTCTCGGAAGAACTCCATTACTACTACCGCCTTAACCAGAAATTCCCCAATGAAGCAGACTATGAACGAAGACTCGATTTCTACCTGATGAGTGAACTCGATGCCTTAACAAGAAAATATGACCAGAAGGAACTGAACAAAAAAATTCAGGAAGAATTAAAGAATGTTTCCATTCTCTATGGAATTCCCAGTGAATAAGGAATGACCGATAGATGGATTCTGAAAGCTGGTATGCGGGTTTATCCCGGGGCTGTCTGGAAGCTGAATCCTGCCCGGAAAGAAATTGCCCTTACATTTGACGATGGCCCCGAACCGGAAGTAACCCCAAAAGTGCTGGACATCCTTGCACAATATGCCCTCCAGGCAACTTTCTTCTGTTTGGGAAGCAAGGCCGAAAAATTTCCTTCCATCGTCCGGCAGATCAGAGATCAGGGACATACCATCGGAAATCATTCCTACAGCCATCCCAACGGATTTCTTACCGGGTTGAAAACATACACCGCAGATGTGGAAAAAGCGCATGCAATCCTCCAGACTTCCCTGTTCCGTCCGCCGTATGGACGCATCAGACCTTTACAGTACAAGCTCCTTTCAGAGAATTTCCTCATCATATTCTGGAATGTAATGTCGTACGATTTTCATCCCGGATTTACTCCTGAAAAATGCCTGAACCACTGCCTGCAAAACCTTGAAAATGGCGCTGTGTTCGTCTTTCACGACACCCTCAGGGCTTCCCGAAATCTCCTGGCTTTTCTGCCGGTATTTCTGGATACATTAGCAAAACAGGGCTATCGGTCTGTTATACCCGGTAATGCGATAAAGTAATGTACCATTATACCACTTTCGGACTTCGTATCCGTTCAGACATCGAATTACCTGAACTCGGAGAACCGGGCAGGGAAGAAAAACCCGACCTTACCATCACCTTCAGACCTATCCCCGGCGAACTGCCGGAGGCCTTATACCGGGGAAAAAGTTTCCAGATCAGCCCCTCACAGGTACTGATCCGCATTGAACAGGTAGCCGGATATCTGGTCAGAAACGGGCGTGAAATCATTATAGACCCTTCCCATACTGCCGAAATGGATCTGGTCAGAGTATTTCTGCTCGGACCTGTCATCGGAATTGCCCTTCATCAGCAAGGATTTCTTGTTTTGCACGGCAGTTCTGTCCTATGGAACCATCAGGCCATCATCTTTGCAGGAGCTTCGGGCAGCGGAAAATCAACCATTGCAGGAGCTCTCATCCGCCGCGGCTTCCCTTTCCTGGCTGACGACCTGTGCCCCCTCCGCATGGAAAACAACATGCCCCTTTTGCTTCCTTCTATTCCCCAGCTGAAACTTATGGAAGATGTACTGCCGGAACTTGATTTTTCCCCCGAGTCCGCTGTCAGACTTTCCTCCGTCACAGCCAAATACGGCATATCCTTTGCAGAGAAAATTTCCGCAGAACCCCTTCCCGTTCGTATGATTTTTATTCTTCAGTCTGAACCAACGGAAAAAGATATTCGTATGGAGCAGTTGTCGGGGGTTGAGAAATTTCATGCCCTGAAAGACAACACCTACCGGTTCCCTCTTTTGCATTATATGAATCTTACAACCAGGCATTTCGGCCTTGTTACCAGCGTGGCTAAACAGGTAACCGTTTACCGGATCATCCGGAATACCGGAATTTCAGTTGAAAAAACTGCCGCTACTGTCACTGAATTCCTTTCCCGTTTGTGAACCAGAGTGAAATTTTTCCTGTGTATCTTTGTGACAGAAATCAATAACTGAAAAACCAATACCTGCAGAATGACCATTCAGGAAAACACCTTCTTCCGCCGCAATCCCGACCTGCTTTTCAGCGACATGGACGGCGAAACGGTAATGATGAGCATACAGAACGGAGAGTATTACGGCCTGGATGAAGTGGGTTCCCGTATCTGGCAATTGCTTGAAAACCCGGAATCTGCGGAAACACTCACGGATAAACTCATCGAAGAGTATGAAGTTACTCGGGAAACCTGTCTCTCGGATGTGATGGAATTTCTGAACATGCTGGCCGAAAAACAACTTATTATCCCTGCCTGACATGCCGGGAAAGAATCCTCGTCCGTTTTTGGTCCGTATCCTGCGGGTTCCGCTAAATGACTGGATTCTTTTCGCAGAAGCTTTTTTTCTCCTGTTGCTCTGGCGGCTTGTAACCGCTCTTGCACCGCTTCGTTGTTACAGCAAATACCTGGGAATACCGCAGAAAGACTATTCTCCCACCGGTATGCCTTCCTCTGATAAAGTTGACAGAATATGCCTGGCGTTGAGAAGAGCCAAAAAATATTCCGTAATCCCGGTGAAATGCCTCACAGAAGCAATCACTGCAAAAAGAATGATGGCCCGGAGAGGAATTCCTTCAGCCCTGTATCTTGGAGTATTTCATGAAAAAAACAGCAGCAAACTGAAAGCCCATGCATGGCTCCGATATGGCAATCAGTTTATAACAGGCCGGAGAGGGCATGAAAAATTCACCGTCGTTTCGGTATTTGTATAGCGGGTTAGTCTTTCCAGATGATCAATTCATCCAACTCTTTCCTGCTCTTCGGAAGAGGGTTATGAGCCGGTTTCCCGACGGCTGCCAATGCAACGATGCGGTAAGGTTTTTCAACTTCCAGCAATTGGGCAAGCTCATCGGCCGCCATAAGAGGAGCACTCAGCCAGCAGGCCCCGTACCCCATATCTACGGCCGCAAGCAGTAAATTTTCGATGCACGCACCGGCACTTTGCAAATCGGGGAAATTCCTCTCCCTGTTGATTTCCTCGTGGGTCAGCTGAACACCTTTTTCAAGAACCGTTTCATATTCCTCCATCAGCAAAACAACCAGGGCAGGAGCATCCCTGAAAAAAGTGGCAAAAAACTCCACCTGCGATTTGATATTTTCTGCCGCGAGCGATTCATTCACAGGAAGCGATTGTATTTTTTCCGAAACAATATTGGCCATTTTCCCCAATAATTCCCGCGAAGTAATTACCATAAACTTCCAGGGCTGGAAATTGTTGACGCTTGGCGCCATGGCGGCAATCCGGATCATTTCCCGCAAATGATCAGGCGGAACGGGCTCATTCCTGAAACTCCGAACACTGCTCCGCTTTTCAACTACTTCCCTGAATTCCATATCGAATTGGTTTAGGTTTATTATATGTAAAGATACAAAAAGCCGGCCTTTTGTCATATACTATGCAATAAAACCGATGCAAAACAATAAACATCTGTTCCGGAATACGAAACATGCAACATACCATACCGAACATGCATCAATTTAAAACAAAATGTCTATATTTAACCGGATAATTATCTGCCCGTGTTATCTTCACTTACAATGGAAGTATCGGACCAGGAACTTGGCATGTTCATCAATACATTGCGCCAGGCTTCAGATTATGACTTTTCAGAATATTCCGACAAATCGCTTCGGAGAAGAATTGCCAAAATACTGGTAGATCATAAAATGTCGCTTCCGCAATTGCTTCAGACCATTGAACAGGAAAGAGATTTTGCCGAAAAAATTGTACGCGAAATAACCGTCAATACAACGGAACTCTTCCGCGATCCCCAGGTCTGGCACATGCTTCGGTACAAGGTGCTTCCTCTTTATGCCCATCTTCCCGTCATCAACATATGGGATATCGGATGTTCCACCGGTCAGGAAGTTTACTCCCTGCTCATCCTTCTTAATGAACTGGGATTGTTTGAAAAAACAAATGTCTATGCTACCGATATTAATTCGGAAGTACTGACAGCTGCTTCGAAAGGGGTTTACAGGTACCGCTTTAACATCAATTACCTGGATAATTTTGATAAGGTAATCAGGGAAAACCCTTACAATACGGCTATCCATTACGATGTTCCCTATGAAAAATACTTCGAAATTGATAAGAACCGCGACCTCATCCGTATGAAACCTTTTCTTACTTCCAAACCCGTATTCCGTAAACACAACCTGGTTCAGCAGGGAAACATCTGGCTCCGTAAATTCGATCTCATTTTCTGCCGGAATGTAATAATCTACTTTAATTTCAACCTGCAGAACAAAGTATTCAAAACGTTTCATGATTCCCTGCAGGAAGCCGGCTGCCTGGTGCTTGGCCTTCATGAAAGCATTCTCGGCCCCTTCTCTTCACACTTCGAAAAGAAAGATATGGTGTATTTTATTAAAAACCCGCTACCATAATCCTGTTACTGGCTAAACACTTATCTCTTTCCATCCGATGAGACACACAATGGTCAGGAAGGTAAAATCGCTTTCTTTCAGGAACCTTACCCTTGCTATTTATGCCATATTTGCTGTAGCCTTTGTCCTTCTTACCGCCCTTTTTCTGAATTCGCTCAACCGGCTTGAAGAACTGCAGAAAATTGACCGTTCGTTGCAGAAAATGAAAAAAGACCTGGCCGGAATTTATCTGGCATTAAAAAAGGAAGAAAAACCTTCAGCCCCCCATGCAACGAAAATTATAACCCTGCATGATCCAAACTATGATGAATTGCCCGATCTTCTCGGTTCGGTTGATAAAATCCTGGCTCAGCCTGAAATACAGGAAGGGATTGTCCGATTTCCCGCTCTTTATAAGCAATTCAATGCATTTAAGGATCATTACACCAACTTTCGCTCAGAATTTGTAAAGGTCCTTCCTGATATTATCGAAACAGAATCCCTGGCAACACGATTAGCCAGGAAGCTTGACAGCCTGGAAAATTTTATCATTCAGACAATCCCCGACAAAAATACAACCGCCGGGTACCTCACTGGCTACCACCATTGGGTAACCAAAGGAGATCTTCTTGGCCTCCGGAAAGTAAGTGAAATTCTGTCTTCTGCCGGATTCCTTTCATCAGCCATCTGCCGGAATGCAGCAAACGAATCGGCGGTGCTTCTGCAAAAGTATCAGTCGCTCTCCGGACCGGAAAAGCATGTGAGATCCCTGCTCGGCGATTGCCTGACGGCAGCAGACCTTCTTGCACGCCATGCGGGAGAGATGGTAAACAGACAAATGTACCGGCTGTATTTCGTCGGACCGGCATCAGCTTTCGTTCTCTTTTTTCTGGTGTTCCTGGTTTTTGCCTTTTACAGCCAAACGGTACGTTCCTTTATCAGCAGACTGAACCGGTATTTGTCCGATCTGAACGAAGGGCGGATTCCTGAAACCATGCCAGCTGAAGGGCTTCCCGACACAAAAGCAGTATATCATATCCTCAACCTGTATGCCGAAGACCTGCGGAAGAAAGTGCATTTTGCTAATACCATTGCCGAAGGTAATTACGATGCGGAATATAGTCCCCTGAGTAACCAAGACGTACTGGGAAATGTCCTTCTGAACCTCGGGAATAGCCTTAAAAAAGCAGAAAACGCAAGGAAAGAATTCGAAAAGGAGGAAAAGAAACGCCGCTGGACGTCGGAAGCTCTTGCACGGCTTGCAGAAGTTATCAGATTGTCGAGCACAGACGTAAACACTTTGTCGGATCAGGTGGTCCGGTTTATCGTTCGTGAAGTCGGTGCAAGCCAGGGAGCATTGTTCCTGTCGGATACGGAACCCACCCTGCGCCTGGTATCCGCTTTTGCCTACAACAGAAAAAAACATATAAGCCGCTCGTTTCGGCCTGGCGAAGGGCTGGTTGGAACCTGTGCTCTCGAAAAAAACAGTATCTACCTCACCGATATACCGGCCAACTACATTAAAGTAACCTCCGGCCTTGGTGAATCAAAACCCGGTTGCCTGATGCTCATTCCGCTGATAATAGATAACCAGGTTCTGGGAGTTCTGGAAGTGGCCTCACTGAAGGAACCGGAACCTCATTACCGTGAATTCCTTGAAAAATCAGCCGAAAGCATTGCCTCTGCCGTTTCGATGGTTCAGATCAATACACGCAACAGGATTCTTCTTGAAAAATCGCAACAACAGGCTCACGAACTGGCAGAACAGGACAGGAAAATGCGCCAGAATATCGAAATGCTGCAAATTGCCCAGGAAGAAGCCACCCGCCGTGAACGTGAAATTGCCGGCATCCTCAAAGCAATCAACCTGTCGTCTCTGGTTCTGGAACTCGACACCGATTCCCGCATTCTTTCAGTAAATGAACGTTTCTGCCAGCTCATCGGAACCAAACCACAGCTGGTAACCGGCAAACGGTATGCAACCCTGATGAACCTCGATATTACATCCGATTCCTACCAGCAATTATGGAACGACCTTAATAACGGAAAGCCCAGACATTCTGTCGAATCCATCCGCCTGGCCGGCGGACGGGAAGTATGGCTTAGCATGAACTTTACTCCTCTTACCGATCAGAATCAGCAGGTAAACCGCATTTTGTGCATTGCATCCGATATCACCGAATCCAAACAGCAGGAAATGATTCTTCAGGAAAAAACACGGGAACTGCTGCGCAAAAACCTCGAACTGGAAACACTGTATCAGGCTGTAGACCAGTCACTTATTCGCTCTATCCTCCAGCCCGATGCCACCATTTCCGATGCCAACGAAAACTACCTCAGGGCAACCGGATACACAAGAAAAGAAGTGATAGGGAAGAATTACAGAACATTTCTGAAATCTGATGAACTGGACCAGTTTACAAAAATCTGGAACGAACTGATGAAAGAAAAGACCTATTCGGGAGTCCTGAAAAGAACCCGACCTACAGGCGAAGAAATCTGGCTCATGTCGGGCTTCACTCCGCTGAAAGATGAAAACGGAAGAATTTATAAGGTATATTTCCTTGCTCAGGATATTACCGAAAAACGGCTTAAATACAAATTGCTGGAAGAAGCCAACAAAGAAATTGAACGGCTGAGAAACCTGCTCTGGAAAGAAACCGGAAGATGAACATACTTGACGAAATAAGCCTTGTTGATTATCAGAACATCGTTCGGCAGGTCAGGGAACTAACAGGAGTTGATCTGGCTGAATTTGCATCAGCATCCTTGCGCCGCAGGCTTACCCGATGCATTCAGCTCCACAATTTTCGCTTTGCCGATAGGCTGATGGCCCGGATCCGTGAAGACCCCCTTTTTGCTGACACATTCTTTTCCGATCTCATGGTTGAATCAACCGAATTTTTCCGTGATCCCGGCATGTGGCTCTTTTTAAAAGAAAATATTATTCCGGAAATCCTCAGTCAAAAGGGGAAAATAAAAATCTGGTTGCCCTCCTGTGTTTCAGGAGATGAACTCTACTCCCTCATCATTCTGCTTCATGAAATGGAAGTTCTTGCCGATGTGCGGATACAGGCCACCTGCCCCAGCAAAAAAAATCTCGAGCATATCCTCACCGGCATCACCCGGCGCGACAAAATCCTTTCAGGTACTGAAAATTATCTTCTCGCAGGCGGAAAAAACCAGCTCACCGATTATTTTACCAGCAAGGGAATCCTGTATTACAAAACCCTTTCAATGGACGGTTTTATTGAATTTGATGTATCCTTTTTACCCGCCGAAAAAAAACATTCTACCTCATTTGATCTGATACTCTTCAGAAACCAGATGCTCTATTATGGCAAGCATCTCCAGAACCAGACTCTTTCGTTTTTCCATCAGAATTTGCACCAGGCAGGAATTCTGGTTATCGGAAACAAGGAACAAATTGATCTTTCCTATTTTTCAGATCGATTCCTGATAGTTAATGCCGAAGAAAAAATATACCGGAAAAAATGAACTATGGATAAAGCGCTTATTATAGGAGGTTCCGCCGGCAGTTTCAGAACAGTTGTCAATATTCTGCATGCATTGCGCACTCCCCTGCCTTTTCCGGTTTTTTTGTGCCTTCATCGCCTGAAAAACGTCAGATCAGGCTTTGTTGAAGCTCTTTCCATACAGTCATCCATACCGGTCAAAGAACCTTTTGACAAGGAAACCATTCTTCCGGGAATTGCCTACCTTGCACCGGCGAATTACCATCTGCTCATCGAAAACTACCAGACCATCGCCCTCAGCACAGAACCTCCCGTCAATCATGCCCGCCCTTCGATTGATCTTGCTTTCCTTACCGCAGCACGTGCCTACCGGAACCACCTGATCGGAGTGCTTCTTTCAGGCGCAAACCAGGATGGAGCCTACGGAATGTCAAAAATCAAAGAACTTGGCGGAATTTGCATCATACAGGACCCTGCTTCATGCGAAGTCAAAACCATGCCCGAAGCCGCCCTTAAATTATTGAATCCTGATTTTGTGCTAAGTCCGGAACAAATTGTAAATTTCCTGACAAATTTAACCTGACTCAAAATGGTCCCGTTTTTACGCAACAGGTTGATACTTTTTCTCTTACTGATTCTGCTGCTGGCCGATTTTCTTGTTCTCTTTTCCCTCTTCCGCAGAATGGAAGTACAACCTTCACAATCCGAAACGGTTACTGCTTTTGTTGCATGTATATTTCTGGCAGGTATTTTTTCCCTTTTTCTTTTTCTTTCGGCATGGCAGAAGAACATTCACCCGGCCGAAACCCTTTATCCGGAAGCCCTTACCGGCGTAACCGGAATCAATGGCAATGTCTCAGCCCCTGCTACCGAAAATACCCAGGCATACACCGATTCATCCGAATCGGTTCAGACACTGGCCGAAGATCTTCTTCCTGCCGCAATCCCTGAAAAGCTCAGCTTGTTTGCCGAAGGGGTTCTGAGTCACCTGGCCCGGAAATACGATATTGTAACCGGACTTTTTTATGTCCCCGAACCCGATTCCGATGTATTCAAGCCTATAGCCCGCTATGCCTGGTATTCTCCTGATCCGCCTCCGGAAGTACGCCTCGGGGAATCCTTACCGGGACAGGCCGTAAAAGACAAACGCATGCTCTACATTACCCATGTGCCCAAAAATTACCTTACCGTCATTTCCGGCCTTGGTAGTTCAGACCCCGGCTACCTTCTCATCCTTCCCTTAATCGAAGAAGATAAAAACCTGGGATTTCTTGAAATTGCCACGTTCAAACCTCTTAACGAAAATGACTTACAGGTGCTGACACAGCTTGGTAAATTGGTCGGAAAAATCCTGATCCGCCATTTTAATGCGAACAACAGAGCCTGATTGCTATGAAAATTTCAGCTTTCTATAAAAAACTTTCCGCAAGCTATGTTGCCGCAAGGGTAATGGCAGCATTTGCCGTTGGGTTGCTTTTCCCATTTATGGCATGGATTCTCGATGCAGGTATCCATAACGAAATGCTCACGGCCGGAAACATTGCATCAGCCCATGTTCGAAATCCTATCCACTTTCTGGTTGATCTTTTTCCTTTTCTCTTTGCTCTGATTACCTATGGGGAAACACGCAGACGAAATGCCGACCGGAAATCATTCAATGAACACCTGCGCAGGCTCGAAGAAAACTATTCACGCAATGCAACATTTGCCAGAGAAATCGGATCCGGAAATTTCCATTTTCAATATACCCTCAGCGGAGAAGACGATATCCTGGGCAAAGCCCTTCTCGTTATGCGCGATAACCTTCTTGCCAACTCCCGGAAGGAACAGGAACAAAACTGGATTGCCGAAGGGAAGGAACTCATATCAAACATTCTCCGCATTCATAACAAAATTGACGAACTGTCTTACGAAGTTATCGCCAACCTGATTAAATATATCAACGCTATCCAGGGCGCCCTCTACTTTTATGATGAGGAAAAGAACCTTCTTGTCAACGTTGCCACCTATGCCTATAACCGGAAAAAATATGTCCAGAAGGAATTCCGGATTGGGCAGGGTCTGATTGGACAATGTGCCTACGAAAGGGATTTCATTTACCGCACCGAAATCCCAGACGATTATATGACCATTACCTCCGGTATTCTGGGCGACAGGAAACCCCGCAGCCTTCTGATTGTGCCATTGATTACCGACGAAAAACTGCAGGGGGTCATTGAAGTGGCCTCCCTCGAAGACCATATTCCTGAGCTGACCATACGGTTCATGCGCGAACTGGCTGAAATCATTGCCCGTACGTTATTTAACCTCCGCGTAAACCAGCAAACCGAAAACCTGCTCCGCCAGGCACAGAAAATCACGGAAGAACTCCGCGAGAGTGAAGAACAACTACGTATGAGCGCAGAAGAGATGAAGGCTACCCAGGAACAACTCCAGATTACAAACAAAAAGCTCGAAGCACAAATCCGCGAAGTGGAAAATGCCCAGAAAAGACTCCATTCCCTCCTTGAAAATGCTTCCGAAATCATTTTTATCTACGACGAAAACATGATGCTGAAATTCGTCAGCCCCTCGGTAACAAGAATTCTGGGTTATACTCCCTCTGAAATGATGAAAGGGAAAGACCTCCAGCGCATTACCCGTCGGGGAGAAGCCGAACTGCGCGCCATGTTCAGCGAACTCATCAAAAATCCCTCCCAGCCGCAGACTCTCCAGTACACCTACATGAAAAAGGACGGGGAAAGAATTTTCCTCGAAACCACCGGACGCAACCTCCTGGATGACCCTGCTATCCAGGGAATTCTCATGAACACCCGCGACATCACCGCCCGTAAAAAAGCAGAAAAGGAAGAACGCCTGAAAAGCAAAATGCAGTCCCTGTCGGAAAACTCACCCGACCTGATTCTACGACTTAGCCCCGCAGGGCAATTCTTTTACGTCAATCCCATGATTGAAAAATATACAGGCCTTGCTCCCAGAGAGGTGACCGGAAGAACTATCGAAGATATCGGTCTTAATGAGGTACTGCTTGGCTTTTTCCGCTCTGCCATCAACGAAATGAAAGAATCTCCCGCTAAAGTTACCCGCGAAGTGGCCCTGACAAATGAAACCCCCGATGGAAAAACGCATATATACCTCAGTTTTGATGCCATTCCCGAAATTGCCGATAATGAACTTGAGTCTGTACTCTTTGTCGGACACGATGTAACCGAAGCGAAAAATACCCACCGGGAAATCGAAGAAAAAAACCGGAAGATTCAGGATAGCATCAACTATGCCCGTCGTATTCAGCAATCCATCATTCCCGACAATAAGACCCTGCGGCAGCACCTGCCGAAATCCTTCTTGCTCTACCAGGCCAGGGATGTGGTAAGCGGCGATTTCCCATGGCTTTTCCGGCAGGGAGACATCCTGTACCTGGCGGCAATTGATTGTACAGGCCATGGAGTGCCCGGTGCCATGCTTTCCTTTATTGCTTACTTCCTCTTAAACAATATTGCCACACGCGAAAAAGAAATTTCAGCCGCCCATTTGCTTGATCTCCTGCACGAAGGAGTCAGAAACACCCTTCGCCAGCACTCCAATGATACCGATGCCAGGGATGGAATGGACGTGGCGCTGGTACGTATTGACCTGAATACCCAGGAAGTTCATTTTGCCGGAGCCCATCGCCCCCTTTACCTCCTGCGTAGCGGCGAAATAACTCAGTTTAAAGGCGATCTGAAAGCTATAGGAGGAATCCCCGTCGGTAAAAAGACGGAAAAACCCTTTACCAACCACTCCTTTAAAGCCCTTAAAGGTGACCGTATCTTCTTCTTTACCGACGGTCTTACCGATCAGCTCGGAGGCCCTGATAAATCAAAGTACGGTAACAACCGCGTAAGGGAACTCATTCTCCAGTACCGCGGATATACCATGCCGGAATACAGCGACCTTTTTGCCCGCGATTTCAGGGAATGGACAGGAAATGAAAAACAACTCGACGACGTATTGATGATTGGTATTGAATTTTAACAACCACCCCGATGGTTCAGCAAGATATTACCGGTTTTCAGGATTTTGTTTACTCCGTTTACAGGTCAATGAAAGCATTTGAGATTTCATTGGTCTATGAAGGAGAAATAACACATAAACTGATCAAAACATTCGCCGAACTCACTGAAACCAGCATTACAAAACCCGATGACCCTCAAACCGTTCAGCAAAGAGTATTCCACGTGCTGATTGAAACCCTTCAGAACCTCAGCAAACACTCCGATGAGACTGAACCTTCCTTGCAAAAAACCAGCAGGGGAATTTTTGTCATCGCCCGAAGCCCGGGTGAATACTCCGTCACTACAGGAAACCTGGTCTCATCAGCCAAAAAGGAGGAAATCTCAGCCATTCTGGACCAGATTAACCATCTTACCCGCAGTGAACTTGACAACCTTTATAAAAGTCAGATAATCCTGGGCCATGTTTCACAAAAAGGCGGAGCTGGCCTCGGATTTATTGATATCCGGCGCAAAACAGGCAAAAAGTTCGATTATAGCTTCATACCTGTCGAAGAAAATATGTACTTCTTTCTTTTTACAGCCTTCATTCCAAGAAAATTATAATACCAGCAAATATGAACAAGATACACATACCAGCAACAGAAGATACTCCTGAAATCGTTCTGAACCCCGATACAGGAAATTTCAGATTTTCAGGCAGATCTTTGCCAGAAGATGTGTCCAACTTTTATAGTCCGGTATTGCAATGGCTTGACGAATATCTTGCCGCACCGGCAGAAAATACCATTGTCGATTTCCAGATGTCGTACTTCAATACGGCTTCTTCCAAAATCATCCTCGATATCCTTCTGCGCCTTGAAAAACTCTCCGCCGAGGGCAGAAATGTGCGCATCCGGTGGCATTATCCCAAAAACGATGAAGATATGGCCGACGCCGGCATCGAATATTCAGAAATCGTCGATATCCCTTTTGACCACCTGCCTTATTGAGTAAACCAATCCTTCACCCATGAGCGAAGAAATTCTGAAAGCCCTGATGCAGCTCTTTGGCATTATTGCCAAACAGGATGAAGGAATTGCGTCCGATGAGCTGAAGTATATCAGGGAATTCCTTAGCCGTCAGCTCAGCCAGGATAAAGTGAATGAATATTATCAGCTCTTTGAAAAAATTGCCGAAATTTCCTTACATGATTCCGATAATAAAGATGCCTCAGCAAAACAATACCGGCTTACTTCCGTCAGGGATTCTGTGAAAATTCTTAGTATCTGCCGGAAAATTAATAAAACCCTCACCCGCGAGCAAAAAGTTATCGTATTATTCCGCCTGTTTGAACTGATCAATATCAACAAAAGGTACAGCGCACAGCGGATGGCTATTATCAACACCGTTGCCGAAGTCTTCAATATTTCAGCCGGTGAATTTGAAAGCATCCGCCGTTTTGCCGCACTGCCTTCCCCAACGCTGCATCCCGATCCCAACCTGGTGATCATTAGCTCTTCTTCACCCGGATTGGATAAAATTATCCATATCAGCTGCGAATCTCTTTCCGGAGAGGTGTTTATCCTGAGAATTCCTTCCGTCGACCTGTACTTCCTGAAATACTCGGGGAACGATCTGGTAACCCTGAACGGCATGCAGGTTTTCCCCGACAGAATCTACCTTTTTGCCAGCGGCAGTGCCCTCCGTTTTCCCAAAAGCAAACCTGTATATTACAGCGATGTTTCTTCAAGGTTCCAGCCGCTGATGCCCGGTCAGCAGATTCTCTTTGAAGCACGAAACATTTCTTATCGCTTCCCGAACGGAGAATTCGGATTGCGAAACATCACCTTTGCAGAGCCGCAGGGACGCCTGATCGGAATTATGGGAGCCAGTGGTGCCGGAAAAACAACCCTCCTGAATGTTCTCGCAGGAATTGAAAAACCGTTTCAGGGAGAAATTTATATCAACGGCATCGACCTTCACAAAAGAAAAAAAGACCTCGAAGGGGTTATTGGAGTGATCCCTCAGGATGACCTTCTTATTGAAGAACTCACGGTATTCCAGAACCTCTGGTTTGCTGCCTGCCAGTGTTTCAGAGACAAATCAAAGGATGAAATTACGGCTCTCACCAACCAGGTGCTGAAAAGCCTTGGCCTCCTCGAATACAGCCACCTGAAAGTTGGATCTGTTCTGAACAGGGAAATTTCCGGAGGACAGCGAAAACGGCTCAATATTGCCCTGGAACTTATACGCGAACCCTCGGTACTCTTTGTGGATGAACCTACTTCCGGCTTGTCGTCACGCGATTCGGAAAACGTAATGGACCTCCTCAGGGAATTATCGCAGAAAGGAAAGCTCGTTTTTGTGGTCATCCACCAGCCTTCCTCCGAAATCTTTAAAATGTTTGATAAAATCCTGATTCTTGATACCGGCGGATACCCTGTATATTACGGAAATCCGGTAGAATCTGTGATGTACTTCAAACGGATGGACAAACAAATCAACAGCGAAGTGGGGGAATGCCCCCTGTGCGGAAATGTAAATCCAGAACAGGTTTTCTCCATCATCGAAGCTGAGGTCGTTAACGAATACGGACAATATACCGGCAGGAGAAAGGTATCACCGGAACAATGGCATCAGTTGTACCTGGAAAATATTACTCCGGAATCCTTTCCTCCCGTATCCGAACCCCCGCCCCGTATTCTTGCCGTTCCTTCCTGGTTCAGACAACTCGTCATTTACCTGAAAAGGGATGTCATCGCCAAACTCCACAATTCACAATATATAGCTCTCAATCTTATTGAAACCCCTGCCCTTGCTCTTCTGCTGTCCTTCCTGATCCGGTATATTGCCAATCCCGATTCCAGTACCTATATATACCGCGAGAATGAAAATATACCCATTTATATTTTCATGATCCTGATTGTTGCTGTCTTTCTTGGGCTTACCCTCAGTGCCGAAGAGATCTTCCACGACCGGAAAATCCTCAAACGGGAACAGTTTTTACATCTCAGCCGCTCAAGCTACCTGCTGTCGAAGGTTTTTCTCCTTCTGGTGATTTCCGGATTGCAGGCTCTTGTGTTTATCCTTATCGGGAACAATATCCTTTCCATTAAAGAAATGACCTTCCATTACTGGCTGGCTTTCTTTGTTACCGCCGCCTGCGCCAACCTGATGGGACTGATTGTGTCTTCCTCGTTCAACTCAGTGGTAACCATCTACATCATTATTCCCCTCCTCATTATTCCTATGATGGTGCTCAGCGGTGCAATGTTCCCCTTTGACAAACTGAACCGTCTGATTTCCCGGGTTGACAAAACACCCCTGCTGGCCGAATTCATGCCAACCAAATGGTCATACGAAGCCCTGATGGTTCACCAGTTTAAAGATAACCGCTATCAGCAGTACTTTTATGCATTCGAAAAGCAAATCAGCCGTGCCGATTTTATGCAGGGATATTATATCCCTGAACTCAGAAAAAGACTCGACCGGATCGAGGGCAAACAGAACGCCGGAAAGGATTCTTCCGCATTCTTCTCTGATATGCTGCTGCTTTCAAATGAGATCCGGAAACAAATTCAGCTGACCTCCGATGTTAAATTTCCTGCTCCTGCTTTACCTTCCTCTGATGAATTTAATGATAACATGCTGCCAGCCGCAAGGCAATACCTCGATTCTCTGGACTCTTTTTACAACAAGATTTTTCTGCAATACAATGGCATGAAGGAAAACCTGATCAGCCTCATGCTTGCCCGGAACAGGGAAATGTATTATCATCTGTACGACTCCTATTTCAACGAAAGTGTCTCCGATCAGGTGAGAAAAATATTCGAAAAGAAAAAAATCCTGGAATACCGGCACCATTTGTACCAGCAAAATGATCCGGTTTACCGCGACCCTGAACCTTCCGGCCCGTTGGATTTCCGCTCGCATTTTTTCGCTCCGAGGAAACATTTTGCCGGCCTGCTGGTTGATACCTATTGGTTCAATATCATTTTTGTCGTTGTTTATACACTGGTGTTATATGTCATTCTCTACTTTAACCTTCTGCTGAAACTACTGAATCTGATATCCTCTTTCCGGAGAAAAAGAAAAAACCTGCCATCCTTCCGGTGAATCTTCATGCAGTAGGACGATTCACAGCCCTGTCATAAACCGGAAAAAAAGCGTCAACAACCCGGAGATCATCGTTAAAGTATTTCCTGATATTTTTTACAAAGGAGCCGCATTGTATCAGCGGGAATGCCGAAAAACGGGATTTTGCCCCATTTCCATAACTTTCAGCCTTTTGTAACCTGATATCCGTATGGTTATGAAATTTTCTGATGCATAGATTGGTTTTATTTCATAAATTTGGGATGATCAACTAATGTAAACCGAAGATGCACAAACTAGCGATTGCCCTTATCATTGCTTTTGTTTTGGCAGGTTGCGGAAGAAAAAGTTCCAGAACCGATTTTGGCGAAATCTCTGATTCATTGTTGTCAGAAAGTATGGCTATTTCCCAGCAGGCCATGACTGAAATCATCGACAATCTTTCTTCCCCTGTTGAAATTGCCTCCCTTCTGAAAAAAGTCGGTGCTCCATTTTCACAAGGAGCTCTTGCCAATCCAAACGATCTCTCCAGAATTACCACCGAAAACCAGCAGGCTCTCCATCTCGGAATCTTTGGCGCAGATCTGGGATACCTGAACATTTACAATAAACGGACTTCTGTGGTGGATTACCTTGCCGCCATCAGAAATCTTTCAGAAAACCTTCGTATAGGTCAGTTTTTTGATTTCGCCACCCTGAAACGCCTCGCCACAAATGATAAAAATCTGGATTCCCTGATTTTCTTGTCGGTTCATTCATTTAATCAGATGGACGATTATCTGAGAACCAACAAAAGAGGCAACCTCAGCGCACTGATCATTACGGGCACATGGATTGAAGGGCTTTTTCTGGCTACTACCATGTACGAACAAAAACCTCATCCTGAACTTGCTGAACGAATCGGGGAGCAGAAAATCGTACTCGCTGATCTGCTTCTTGTTCTGAAAAATTATAAAAGAGACCCCTATTTCAACTCCCTTATTGATTTGATGGATCCCATTAAAAAACTCTTTGATCAGGTTACAATTACCTATGAACTGGGCGAGCCGGAAATGGTTGAAGAAAATGGGATGCTGGTAATTAAACAAAATGAAAAAAGCCACATTGAAATAAAACCGGATGTTCTTCCAAAAATTCTGGAAGAAACAAAAAAACTGCGTAATAATCTTCTTACTCTCTGACAACTACCTGGAAATATGAAGCAATTACTCAAAATAGCCCGCTTACTGGTCTTCCTGATACCTGCTTTTCTTCCTGCTCAAATTTCAGGACAGGACCTGAGCAAGGAAATTCAGGATTGTGCCATGAATGCCGGAAAGGATGCCGTATACCTTCAGGATTTCAAAGCCGGCAATCCTCAGTATACAGCCGACGGAAAACTCATTCCGACCAAGTTTACCATGCTCCTCAAGAAAAATGTCCGCTACCGCTTTACCGTCTGTAAAAGCCCTTCATTTGCGGGAAAGGTCGTTCTTAAACTGTATGACGAAAGCCGCCTGATGGGTACAACCTTTAACCCTGCCACCGGAAAAGATTATCCCGGGTTCGATTTTGCCTGTACAAAAACCGGAGTCTATCACCTCTTTATTGAATTTCCCGATGGCACCCCCGGGGAGGTTGCAGCCATACTTTCTTATGTGGAAACAAAATAAGACTGAGACTCTCTATATTACCTGAAATCTCAGATAGAAAATCAGAGAGATTACTATCAGCCATAACAGAAATTCTCCCCACTTTTTGTTTTTAGTATTGAGGAAAAACTCCGAAAATAGATATGATACCGGCACCGCTGGTAAAACCAGTATTTCCTTACCGGCTGAAGGAACCAGAAAGAAGGCAACAACGCACAGAACAAACCACCAGAAAAAAAGTGTAAACGACCTCCTTAGAATGATTTTCCTTGTCTGAAAGCGAAAAATCATGAAATAACTGGAAACCAGAAGAACAAAAACATAACAACCTGTCCAGATCCCTTCAGCAAGTGAAAAAGACTCTCTGCCGGGACTCAACAGATACGAGAACATCTCATGGGTAACATCCTCCAGTGGCTTATCAAGAATAAATAACCCCGCAAAATAAAATCCAAATGGCAGCAGGTATCCGGTTAGTGCCAGCAAATACTCTCTAACTCCGGGCTGACGAAACAAATATACTCCTACCAGAACCAGAATGAAAAATACCATGGCAGGAGCATAGAAAAAGGAAGCAACGCCAATCAGAAGTCCGGCTTCAAATGCATGGTACGAATTTTTCTGCACACGATAGGAGGAAACCAACCTCTCAAACGCCCAAAGGATAAATGGGAGAGCTATCAGAACTGGATAAATATCGGTGTCACCCGGCCGGCTTCCTGCCATTAACATAAAAAAAACAAACGGCATCTGCGATCTGCTTCCCAGAAACAGGTACCTGGTATTAAGACTTGCTGTATACAAACCTGTTATCAGCAAAAAAGCAAAACCCGCTGTTTGCTTCAGAATACCGCCCGAAAAAATAAAAGAAGCTGCCAGCCTGTACATGGGCATCCCCTCATATGGTCCTGCCGGATTGGGCACTCTGGCCCCGATAGTGAACCATACAATTCCCCAGATCAGTATGAAAATAAAACTGATCCAAAGGGAATTCAACCTGAGTAGTCGGAGCAGCACCTTATAAATAAATTAGAAAATTATTTCAGATCAAAGCCTATGTCGCCACGGTAATACATCCCTTCAAACGAAATGGAACGGGCATTTTTGTACGACATTTCAAGTGCTTCTTCCATGGTCCTTCCTGATGAACTTACAGCAAGAACCCTTCCGCCGGATGTAACAATTTTCCCGTTCTGCATGGCAGTACCGGCATGAAAAACAATACTTCCGCTCACCTCATCGAGCCCGCTTATCTCAAAACCTTTCCGGTAAGTACCCGGGTATCCCCCTGAAACCAACATTACCGTGGTCACAACCTCAGGTGATATGTGGATTTTTTCCTCATTTAACCTTCCCGAAGCCACCGCTTCAAAAAGCTGAACAATATCGTTTTCCAGCCGGGGAAGAATAACTTCACTCTCCGGATCACCCAACCGCACATTGTATTCTATTACATAAGGATTCCCATCCACATTCATTAGCCCGAAGAATATAAAACCTTGATAATGAATTCCTTCCTTCTTCAACCCCTGCATCGTGGGTAGAATAATGCGTTCTTCCACTTTTGTCATGAAGGTTTTGTCGGCAAAAGGCACAGGAGAAACAGCTCCCATCCCTCCGGTATTCTGCCCTGTATCCCCCTCCCCGGCACGCTTGTAATCTTTGGCCTCAGGAAGCAGCCTGTATGTTATACCGTCGGTAATAACAAATACCGAAAGCTCAATACCTTTCAGAAATTCCTCCACAACAACCCGGGCGCTCGCTGTGCCAAACTTTCCACTCAGCATATGATGCAGTTCCTGTTCCGCCTCTTTCAAATCATGCACCACCGACACCCCCTTCCCTGCTGCCAGGCCATCTGCTTTGATAACATACGGAGGCCGTAAACTGCGGAGAAACTGCACTCCGGCTTCATACTCTTCCAGGGTAAACGTCCGGTATGCGGCTGTGGGAATATTGTATTTCATCATGAAATGCTTGGCAAAGTCTTTGCTTCCTTCCAGCTTCGCTCCCGCCCTGTCCGGACCAATTACCATAATGCCGGCTAAATCTTCCCGCTTCCTGAGATAATCGGCTATCCCCCTTACCAAAGGTTCTTCCGGACCCACAACAACCATCTGGATGTTCTTTTCCCTGCAAAAATTACCTACCGACTCAAAATCAAGTATGTCTAATGAAACATTGGTGCCTTCCCTGAGGGTACCTGCATTTCCCGGAGCAATATACAGGGCTTTACATTTACCGCTTTGCCTTATTTTCCATGCCAGGGCATGTTCACGGCCTCCTGAACCCAGTAAAAGTATGTTCATAGCATGTAAGCTTAAATCTGTTAGGTATACCGGCAAAGATAACAAGTTTTTATCCTGCGCATGCTGATGGGAATATCTGCGCAGTTTATTTTGGTTCTTGTTTCACCCGAACAAGATAGATTTTTAAAGGTCGGATAGCCTGCCCTGCCAAAGCGGGGGAGCACCCATCATTTGAATTTAATTCATAAGGGTTTGCGGTTGCAATACATGGATGTTTTATCGGATAAAGTCCAGCATTAAGATTTTTACCTATCTTTACCTATCAAATATTTTGCATATGAAACCTTCATCGTTTAAGAAAGTCTTTTACCTGTTGATGTTTTCTTTGTCAGGCGTATCAGCCATGTTTGCCCAGCAAACCAGCAACGAATCAGCCATTAAAAAACAGGAAGCAGTAGTGGCCGCCGCGCAGGCCAATGTAGACAAGTTCGAAGCCCAGCTGACTGTGGCCGATTCTTTGATAAGTGTTGGTAATCAGATGATTACAGAATCTAAAAGCGAAATGAAATCGGCGGAAAATGACAGGAAAAAAATTGAGAAAGAATACCTTACCAGCAAAAAAGTTCTTGAAAAGAAAGCCGCTTCAAAAAACAAAGAAGAAGCTGCCTCTGCAAAAGCTGATCTGAAATCCCTTGACAACCAGTACAAGCAGGATATTAAGCATGCCGACCTCCGTCTGAAAGAAGCTACCAAAAAATCAGCTGATGGAACAAAAAACGTTGAAAAGGGTAAAAAACTGAAAAAAACTGCCGGAGAAGGTCTGAAAAATGCCAGGGCGACACTGGAGGCAGCACAGGCCAAACTGGATGCAATGAAAAACCCCCCGCAGGAAAAATCATCCTCAAAGAAGAAAAAATAAATCTTACGATTTTTTCAGAAAATAACGCCAGGGCTTCGATCGCCATTTTTCGCCGGCATAATCAATCCCAACTCTCTTCCCTTTGCCAATTCTGAAATTTTTTATGCCCTCTTCAACCCAGATGCGTTCTGACCGGGTGAGGTCTTCGCCATAAAAACTTCCGTCTACCTCCAGGGCACGGGTCAGTTTACCGGGGCCATCAAACCCATCTATACCCCTGATTAATACCGCCTGGGGATGTCCTTCCGGACCGGTGACAAAATTCAGCATCCAGTACATCCCATAAATTAAATAAACATATACCAGCCCCCCTTCGGAATACATCACTCTGTTCCTGGTAGTCATTCCTTTGCTGGCATGGCAGGCTTCGTCTTCTTCACCCCGGTAAATCTCAACCTCCGTAATCAATCGCCGGATTGTTCTTCCATCCGGGAAAAATCGGACAAGCGTCTTCCCAATCAGTGCAGGAGCAACCTCTGTAGCATCCCTTATAAAAAAGTCCCTCCCAAGTCTATGATTCGCTTCCTGATTCATTGTTTCTTTATCTCCATGCCAAATACCTGATTCTCACAGTCACCAGATCATTCACGGTTTGCCAGAATAAAAAAACTGTAGAAAAAGGCAAAAAAGGTTGCGCCGGCCTGCGTTTCCAGCGTGTCTTCCGGAATCATGCTTAAAAACGAAATGATCAGAAATACTGCGGCAAGAAAAGAAATGTACTTTATTTTCCTGAAAAAGGGCAGCAGCAATCCGGCCATTATGATCAGAAAACCGGGTATTCCAAAAGTCACCATGAAAGTCAGATACTGATTATGCGCTCTCAGCCAGAATTTTCTCTGTAAATTGACCTCATTCCTCTCATAATATGCATTGAACGCCTGCTGAACATCCCCTGTTCCTACCCCGAACCAGATGTTCTCCCTGATGATTTGCAGAGCCGCCTTCCAGTAAATGATCCTTTGAGCAACCGAATGCCCCGATGGATTATTGCCCCGGGCATACGAGTCAAGTTCCCATAGAACCCTGTAAACATAGGGATACAAAGCCAGTTTATTTCTGTACAGATAGTTTGCCACACCATTTTCTATACTGCTGATCTCGTCATCGGCAAGCCGCATCACAGAAAGCGAATCTTTAGGCAAGCCCTTTGATGTCAGATACCTGATAAGGGTAAACCGTATGGGATTACCCCTCCGGTCAAGACTGTCGTAAGGAATCCGACTGCGCAGGGGCCAGGCAATACGAAGTTCATCTTCACATACATTTTGCCATACAAAATGTCCGTTCTCAACATCCCTGGCACGAAAATCATGCCGGTACGCCCTTCCCCCCTCCGTATAAACTGCAACCTGATGCGGATTCGTTTCATCAAATGAATAGTATCTCCTGACCGAAACCACCACATATATCAGCGAAATAACAGGAACAATAATGCTTATAACAACAATGGCCCTCCGCCAGAAAAAGGAAGGGATTTTATGCTGGTAAACAGGAATAAGGACAAACAGACATACCAGAAAAAGGATAAGCCCGGTAAACGACTTGAGCAGGAACAGAAAAATGACAAGCCATATTCCTGCCCCGAAGAGCAGGTACCTTTCCCATCTTCTCTGAGCTGTAAGCCCAAAAGAAAATGCTGTGAAAATGGACAGATCAACCATCAGCGCCAACCGGATATGGGAAATAAACGGAGCCATCTGCCTGACATCTTCTCCGTTCAGTCTTCCGGGAATCAGCAAAATGGAGGCACTGATTATGCTGCTGGTTACTACCGCTGCCGTAAAAAAAATCAGGATGATCCTTCTTTCTGTAAACGTAAGAGGCCCTGCCGTAACAAAAATTACCGGAAGCACCAGAAGGGGCAGTTTTACCTTAAGATCGTGAAAGGCATAGGTAAAATCCGATGTGTAAAGCAAGCCGACTATATGCAAAAAATATATACCCAGGAAAAGCCAGACATCATTTGACCTGATTAAACCGGCTTTCTTCCCTTTAAGGCTCCCTGCAAAAAGCCACGACACTGCCGATCCAATGATTCCTACGCTGGTAAGAAAGGGAGAAAGCGGCAACGACCCTACCGTTACAATAAGGAAAAACAGAAATATGTTATGCCACGAAATTTCCGGCTTTACCATAACCCAAATCTGTCAATTTATTGCTAATTTTGCAAACTCATTGAATATGAATGCGTTTCAAATTTTCCCTATTCCGGTATTGCAGAATAAAAATAAATTGTATTTTTGCAACCCGCTATTGAAGTTGTGAATTTAAAAAGTTAAACATAATAATTTGTTGTGGATACATTAAGTTTTAAAACAGTTTCTGCCAACAAAGCTTCTGTTCAGAAGGAATGGTTGGTTGTTGATGCCACAGACCAGATTCTGGGAAGATTCTGTTCAAAAGTTGCCCGGCTTCTGCGCGGCAAACATAAACCATATTTCACGCCCCATATTGATTGCGGTGATAACGTCATCGTGATCAATGCAGATAAAATCAAACTGACAGGGAAAAAATGGACCGACAGGGTGCATTTTAAACACAGCGGCTATCCGGGAAGCCAGGTTGAAATTACCCCGGAGGAAATGCTGAAAAAGAACCCTGCATCTCTGATTGAAGAATCAGTGCGTGGAATGCTCCCGAAAAACAGGCTGGGAAGAGCAATCTTCAAAAACCTCTATGTTTATGCTGGTCCTGAACACAAACAGGCCGGCCAGAATCCGAAACCATTTGACATTAACACACTCAAATAATATCCATGGACATTATCAATGCTGTTGGACGAAGAAAAAGTGCCGTAGCACGCGTATTCGTTAAAGAAGGCTCCGGAAATATTATCATCAATGACAGGGATTTTAAGGAATATTTTCCTGATGAAATTCTGCAGTACAAAGCAACCCAACCCCTTCAGGCCCTGAATCTTGCCAATGGATTTGACATCCGCGTCAATCTGGACGGCGGGGGTATTACAGGGCAGGCCGAAGCACTTCGCCTTGCCATTGCCCGCGCCCTGGTAAAAATCAATCCGGATTACCGTCCGGTTCTGAAGGCTCAGGGATTCCTTACCCGTGATCCGCGTGAAGTGGAACGCAAAAAGCCCGGCCGGCCCGGAGCTCGTAAACGCTTCCAGTTCAGCAAACGATAAGGCATTTCTGCCGGATTGTTTCGTATCCAAACCGCAAGGACCCGGTGTCAGCCGGCTACCATGTGGTTGATTGTACGGAAAGTTAACAATTCAAAATAACGCACATGAACAACGTAACATTCGAACAACTTCTTGAAGCCGGTGTGCACTTTGGCCACCTCAAGCGCAAATGGAACCCGGCAATGGCCCCGTATATTTTCATGGAAAAGAACGGGATCCACATTATTGACCTTCACAAAACAGCTATCAAACTGAATGAAGCCTGCCAGGCTATTAAACAAATAGCCAAGTCGGGACGGAAGATCCTTTTCGTGGCCACCAAAAAACAGGCTAAAGACATCGTGGCTGAACGGGTCAAGAAAATCAACATGCCGTATGTAACTGAACGCTGGCCCGGTGGTATGCTCACCAACTTCCCTACCATCCGGAAGGCTGTCAAGAAAATGGCGGCTATCGATAAAATGTCTGCCGACGGTACATTCGACAACCTGAGCAAAAGAGAAAAACTTCAGATTGCCCGTCAGAGAGCAAAACTGGAAAAAAACCTCGGTTCAATTGCCGACCTTTCCCGCCTCCCTGCAGCTATCTTCGTTGTCGACATCCTGAAAGAACATATTGCGGTCAAAGAAGCCCGCAGGCTCAATATTCCCGTCTTTGCCATGGTCGATACAAATTCTGACCCGAACCTTGTCGACTTCCCTATACCCGCAAATGACGACGCTTCCAAATCCATAGCCCTTATCGTCGACGCTATCTGCAACGCTATTGAGGAAGGCCTCAGCGAAAGAAAAGTTGAAAAAGAAGCCGAGCCTGAAAAATCGGAAAAAGGAAAAGGAACCCGCAAAAAAACTGCTGCTCCTGAATTAATTGCAGAAGAAGAACTGGAAGAAGCCGAAGAAATAACCGACGAAACCGAAGAGGAAACCGAAGAGGAAGAAGTGGAAGAAGTGGAAGCATCCGTTGAAGAAACCGAAGTAGAAGACGATGAATCCGAAGAATCCACATCCCCTTCATTACCCGACGAAGAATCTTCTGATGTAGCACCTGCCAGGAAAACTACACGTAGTCAGAAAAAATAGTTACCAATCATTAAAAGGAAATCACTATGACCCAGATATCTGCTGCTGAAGTCCAGAAACTGCGCAAAATGACAGGCGCCGGAATGATGGACTGCAAAAAAGCCCTCGAAGAAGCTAACGGCGACTATGAAAAAGCAATAGAAATCATTCGCAAAAAAGGACAGCTCGTGGCCGCCAAACGAGCCGACCGTGAAGCAAATGAAGGAGTAGTTCTTGCCCGGATTGATGCATCCAATACCTTCGGGGCAATGATATGCCTCAATTGCGAAACTGATTTTGTCGCAAAAAACCAGGATTTCATTTCCCTTGCTGAAAAAATCCTTGCCCTTGCTATCGAAAAGAAACCCGCCGATCTCAATGCCCTTAAAAATCTGCCTCTTGAAGGAAAGACCGTTGCTGACCTTGTGACCGAAAAAATCGGTATCATCGGCGAAAAAATGGAACTTTCCTACTACGATAACGTTCAGGCTCCTTATGTTCTTGCATATGTCCACCCCGGCAACAAACTGGCTTCGGTGGTCGGATTTAACAAAGCCGGTTCTGACCTGCAGATTTACAAAGACATTGCCATGCAGGTGGCAGCAATGAATCCCGTTTCGATCGATAAAGACGACGTCCCGGCTGATAAACTGGCCAAGGAACGTGAAATTGCTATCGATCAGACTAAACTCGATCCCAAAAATGCCGGTAAGCCTGCCAATATTATCGAAAAAATTGCCGAAGGGAAACTGGAAAAATTCCTGAAAGAAAATACCCTGCTGAATCAGGAATTCATCAAGGATTCCAAACTTACCGTTCGTCAGTACCTTGAAAAATCTGACAAAGACCTTAAAGTAACCCGGTTCATCCGTTTTACCCTGGTGCAGTAAATCGCCTCGATTCCTGACAAAAACTATTGCATATCCTTCAGCCGATTGGAACCCGCTTTCAATCGGCTGATTTTATATATGCCGGCAATGTCAAACCCACATTACGCATTAGTTCCTTTGCACTCCTGATAACAATCAGGGTTAAAACAGAAAGTTTTATACCATCCCCTTGCACCCCTTTTGCCGATTCCCTATCTTTGAAAGCCTTTTACAAATACATTTCATTTAAAAATCGCTTCGTATAACCTAACCGACAGAAATGGAAATCAGGTATAAACGAATTCTTCTGAAACTCTCCGGAGAAGCATTAGCCGGAAACACCAACGGACCCTTTGATTATTCCCGAATTGAGGCGTATATGCAGGATGTTAAAAAAGCCTGGCAGGCGGGAGTCAACATAGGTCTTGTTGTCGGCGGAGGAAATATTTTCAGGGGTTTGCCCGGAACCGGCAAAGGCGTTGACCGCATCCGCGGCGATTACATGGGCATGCTTTCAACAGTTATCAACGGACTGGCAATGCAGTCTGTTCTCGAAAACCTGGGTGTCGGATGCCGTATTCTCAGCGCCATAGGAATGGAACCTGCCGCCGAAAAATACAGCCGCGAAAAGGTTGAAGAAGCTTTTGCCGAAAATAAGGTCGTCATTTTTGTTGCCGGAACCGGAAACCCTTTCTTTACAACCGACACAGCCGCCGCACTGAGGGCCGTTGAAATGAAAGCCGACCTCCTCCTCAAAGGGACCAGAGTGGATGGAGTCTATTCCGATGACCCCGAAAAAAATCCGGGTGCCATAAAATTTGACCATATCACATTTACTGAAGCCTATGGCAAAGGACTCGCTGTTATGGATCTTACAGCCTACACCCTTTGCCGCGAAAACCATCTTCCCCTTGTTGTCTATAATATTAATACCCCGGGAAGCCTTTTGCGAATCATTACAGGTGAAAGCATTGGAACACTGGTAGTTCCGGAATAATCCAATAGCCGTGTTCCTCTGCAGAAAACACTTCCATGGCTGAAAAATTTGCAAATTTGTTGGTGAAATAAAAAAAATAACTATATTTCGTACGCTTTTAAAAACCTTCTGTTTATGCACGAAGACGTTCAGCTGGTGCTTGATGTGGCAAAAGAAAAAATGGAAAAGGCAGTTAAGTACCTTGATGGAGAACTTCTTAAACTTCGCGCAGGGAGGGCAAATCCTCATCTTCTGGACGGCATTCATGTTGATTATTATGGTGTCAACACCCCTCTTAATCAGGTATCGAACATCAGTACAACCGATGCCAGAACCATTCTGATCCAGCCCTGGGAAAAGTCAATGATCGGCCCTATTGAAAAGGCCATCCTCCAGGCAAACATAGGAATTACTCCCGCCAACAACGGGGAGGTCATCCGCCTGGTTGTTCCTCAGCTTACCGAAGAAAGAAGAAAAGAACTGGTAAAACAGGTAAAGCATGAATGCGAAACGGCCAGAGTCGGAATCCGCACTGCCAGAAGGGAAGCTATGGAGGAATTAAAAAAACTTCAAAAAGAACATGTGCCTGAAGATGAAGTGAAAAAGGGCGAAACAGAACTCGAAAAAATTACCGAGCAGCATATTAAAAAAATTGATGATATATTTGCTAAAAAAGAACAGGAAATACTAACCGTATAAAAATAGGCAACCCTGTACTAACTAATACTAACCTGTGTTCAGATGAAAGTGCCGCAGATATTTCTGTGGCACTTTCTTTTTTTACCCTGTTACGCATTAGGAATGCAAAAGAACTAATGCGCACTTCGCCGGCATCCCACACCCGCTGAAACAAATTGAAACCAACGAATTGATTCTTTTTTGTCACATTGCATTCGGATTCTTCCAATGCAGGGCTCAGCCAGATACTTCCCATTTGCCCTGTAAAGTCGGAAACTGAAGGGCTTTTTCAAGCATTCCCAGAAAAGCATTCCTTGGCACTTCTCGGCCACCCAGGTTTTTCAGGTGCGTGGTGGTTACCTGGGCATCGATCAGATGAAATTCATGCTTCTTAAGAAATTCAACCAGAAAATAAAAAGCCACTTTGGAGGCATCCGAAACAAGATAAAACATCGATTCTCCGAAAAACGCCTTACCCAGTGATACCCCGTATAACCCTCCTGCCAGTCCCCCCTCATGGAACACCTCTATCGAATGGGCAAAACCTTCCTTATGCAATGCAATATAGGCCCGCTCCATTTCCGAAGTTATCCATGTGCCTTCCTGACCGGGCCTTGGAACCCTGGCACAATGCCTGATTACCTCATCAAAACAGGTATCAGAGCGGACTTCAAACACTCCTGACCGGACCTTTCTTCGTAACGACTTTGATGGGTTAAACCATTCCGGCAACAGAATCATCCTGGGATCAGGACACCACCACAAAACAGGCTCTCCGGGATTATACCAGGGGAACAAACCTCTTGCATACGCAACCAGCAGCAATTCCTTGGTCAGTTCACCCCCGTATGCCAGAAGGCCATGCTCATCTGCTTCTTCTGCAGGAGGAAATATTCTGTCTCCCTGCTCTTTCAACCATTGATAATCCAGTTGTATCTGCCTGCATTCCATTTGTACAGAATTTACCCTACAGGCAATGCTACAAATCGTTTTCAGTAACTTTGCTGCCTATGGTAAAGAAATCCTTTCTTCCGAGATATTCAGCCAGATAAACAGCCAGAAAATTGAAGGGAATGATTTCCAGGACAGGCTTAAATAAACCTCCTGGTAAAGGCTTTGTAAAGTAAGGATACCCGCCCGACTTCCCTACCAGTCCTGCTATTTTCTCTGCTCGTCTGGCATCGGTTTCCGATTCGGGTGCAATGAATAGTACGACCGATCCTTCCGCTGTCTCTTTATATCCATGATCATACCAGGCCAGTGGCATCCCTGTAAATACCATCCTGGTTGATTCGCTGCAGATGAGGGACGCCTGTAAAGCAGTAGCAGTTGAGCAGCCGGCTCCCAGAATAAAAATCCCCCTTAAAACCCCCTTCGTCTGTTTTTCATGAACAAAGGCAGCCATCTCACGCCCCGTTCTTTCGGCTTCCGCCATATAATCCCTCAGAAAAGCCACCAGCGGATGAATATCCGATTGAAAACCCCTGAGCAAAACCAACAATGTATTAACATAGGTTTTGGAAGAGGAGAATTCTTCTCTTCCGGCATGCATGAGCAGTTTTTCTGAACAATTGGCGTTCATGGCGAGAGGGCTTTCCCCTTCATTGGTCACTGCAATATATTCCCGGAATAATTTGCTGCACCAGAGTACTTCGGAACTCTTTCCCGACTGCGAAATGAGAACACCATGAGGAAAGCTTTTCCCCTGATTGACATGGTAAAACTCGGAAGCCGGATAAGCATTGACCGGATATCCGGCAAGCTGCATAGCCAGCGGAGCGTAATACGATGATCCGATTCCAATATAGGGAACATGGGGAGGCAAAGAAAATACCTGTTCGGTTGTCAGAACTTTCTCAGCATATTCAGGAATTTCCTTTATTTCGGAAATCATGCCGTGAACCCCATCCTTCTCCATGCCTGATTCAGTTTATTTTCCTGGAAGCAGACCGTACAAGAGCAAAAGTTCCTCCAAAGGCATAATGCAGGAAAAGGGAACCTATTCCCAGCGAAATAATGATTCCTGCAATGGTTGAAGGGAATAAGGGCAAACGGAAACCTTCAGGGGCCACCATAATGTATGTAGTGGTGACCACCGTCATAAACAGGGCCGGTAAAAAAGTGATCCAGAAAAATTTCTTTTCCGAAATGAGATATGCCGTAATAGCCCATAAAACAATGGTCGCCAGGGTCTGGTTGCTCCATGCCATGTACCGCCAGATGATCGCAAAATCAACCTGACTGAGGAAGAACCCTACGGCAAATAAGGGAACACTGATGTATAATCTATTTCGGATCTTCTTCTGGTTGCTTCCCAGAAAATCAGCAACTATAAGACGCGCACTCCGGAAGGCAGTATCTCCTGATGTAATAGGTGCCGCAACAACGCCCAGCAGGGCAAGAATCGCCCCTACCTTGCCGAGTAAGGTATTGGCTATTTCGTTCACTGCCCATGCCGCATTCCCCTGATGGGCATTCATTACTTCATTCAGCGGCCCAACCCCTCCAAAAAATGCCATTCCGGCAGCAGCCCATATCAGGGCCACAATCCCTTCAGCTACCATAGCCCCGTAAAAAACTCTTCTTCCCAGTTTTTCATTCGTAAGGCAACGCGCCATAAGAGGAGCCTGCGTGGAATGAAAGCCTGAGATAGCCCCGCATGCTATGGTGATAAACATCAGAGGAAAAACCGGAAACCGGCCAGGATCAGAATGCAGATTACGGAAGGTGTTGGCTGTAAGTTCCGGAATATGATACCCTTCCGCCAAAAGCCCCACGCTGATGCCAACCGCCATAAAAAGCAATGCTATCCCAAAAAAAGGGTAAATCTTCCCTATGATTTTATCTATGGGAAGCATAGTTGCCATAATATAGTAGATCAAAACAACGATCACCCAGAACGATACAGGCAATATACCTTTCGTCATATTTCCAAGAATTCCTGCCGGACCGGTAATGAAAACCGCTCCGACAATCACCATGAGCAGCACAGTAAACAACCGCATGAACTGTTTAATGCCGTTCCCCAGGTATTTGCCGACAATTTCAGGTATGCTGAGTCCACCCTGGCGTACCGATATCATACCCGAAAAATAATCGTGTACAGCTCCTGCAAAAATGCAGCCAAATACAATCCATAGAAAAGCAACCGGACCCCACATAGCACCGGCCACTGCACCAAAAATAGGGCCCAAACCTGCAATATTGAGAAATTCAATCAGAAACGCTTTCTTCCATGACAATGGCACATAATCAACACCATCCTGACGGGTGTAAGCCGGAGTCTGTATCTTCGGATCAGCTCCGAAAATTTTTTCAACGATCTTCCCGTAAACAAGATATCCAACAATTAGAAGCAGCAGCGAAATTCCGAAAGTAACCATGATAATTACTTTTTTTATTGAATTAAGAATACATCAAAGAGCTAACTTAAAGTTTTGTAACACGAAAGGAACATGCCATTTATCAGTTGACGCGCAGTATCAACCGGCTAAAATATAAAATTTATAGGGGATGTTGAAAACTTCGTTTTTCAACATCCCCTATAGTGCATTTATTTTTTGTTGTCCGACCAGGATTCGAACCTGGACAGGCAGAACCAAAATCTGCAGTGCTACCGTTACACCATCGGACAAATTCATATCATTGTTCCGACTACCGGAGCGCAAAAGTAATAAAATCAACCGGAATCTAAAAACCGGTTCCCTGTTCAGGATTACAAAGTCCGCTTTTTACCATTTCCCAGGTCTTTCCGACAATTTCTCTGCGGCAGAGATTCTCACAATGCTCATATTCGTCAAGCATAGTAACTGCCGTTTCGGGGATGTAGACCTTTTTCCCCTCGGGAATATAGAGCTTTATGTTTACCCGCGCTCCTTTCCATTGAGCACCGGAAGGCAGATTAAATGAGGATCCCAGTATAATCCTGTTATCGTTTACTGACCATGCATACTCCATTTTGCGGACCGTTTCTCCTGCCTCCCTTTCAGTTCTTCCCTGCACTTCCTTCGTCACAACCAGATACGCTTTGCTATCCTCCGATTTGACTATGTCGAGAAAAGGCCTTCCAATGAATCTTTTTTCATCACGTTTATAGTATAATCCAAACTGATCTTTTTCCATGTAAATTGCATTTCGTTTGATTTCTCCCATCCCTGATGTATCAACTTCAAGAATGTAGGTATTCCCATGGAGAGTATCCAGCATAAAGCGATCTTCATGCGTTCCGGTACGCTGATATTCCTGAGCTTCTGTCAGCCCGATCATCAGCAATAAGCAGATACTGAATACCCATGCTATGACAGCTGATATACCAATTGCCCTGTTTTCGGTTTTAAACCGGAAAACCAGTTTAATGCCCCAGTACAGCATAGCCATTACCGGTATGCCGATGAACAAACCAACCCCGATAGCCAGAATAACCGGATCAGTCGATGGAAAAAATATCGCTGTAAGGTCAGATAGCCTGAAACTCATATCATCAAACACGCCGGTATATAATGGTTTCTGAACAAAAAAGGTCCATAGGACAGCAATGAGAAGCATTGAACCAAGCAGAATGAACAAACCTCCGGCCAGAACAGCAAGAAATTGCAGCACCTTACCAAGAAAAACAATTACTGCCCGCACAATTTCTTCAAGAAACATAACCACCCTTCTTCCCCATGAGGGCACATCCATCTTTTTCACATTTTCCCGTATTGCTTCCCATTCTTCCCTCAAAGCACTTTCAATATTGTCAACGGTAACAGGTTTCCCTGCCATTTCCAGTTTTTGTGCCATGGTTCGGGCCGGAGGTACAACCAACCAGAAAATCAGATAAATAATTGCCGTTGACCCATATGCAATCAGGAAAGCAACAAACAAAATCCTGAACAATAAGGGATCAACATTAAAATAAGCACCCAGCCCGGCACAGACGCCTCCTAAAACGCCATGTTCCGGATCCCGGTATAACCTTCGGATTGCCTTTGCACGGCTTTCTGGTCCCTCACTCCCCGAAGACTCTCCTTCTTCTCCTTCAATATCTTCCGGAGCACCCAGAATTTCAGTAACCTGCCGCACATCCTCCAGATTGGCAGATTCCCTCCCTTTGAGTTGCTTGTTTAAAAGTTCTGCAATGCGCAGTTCAATATCTTCCATTATCTCCTTTCCTGTAGCACCGTTTCCAAACCGGCGGCTCAGGCTGTCGAGATATTCCTTCATTCGGGCATAGGCATCTTCATCAAGATGAAACACTGTCCCGCCTATATTCACTTTGATGGTCTTTTTCATGGTATTATGATTTTTCTTATGATACAGGATTCATTTTTTCACGAAGTGTATTGACAGTAAGAACCAGATCCCTCCACGACTGGTCGAGGTCTTTCAGAAATTCTCTCCCTTTTTCTGTCAGAGAATAATACTTCCTCGGAGGACCCTGGGGAGATTCCTCCCACCGGTAACTGAGCAGACCAGCATTCTTCTGCCGTGTAAGCAACGGATACAACGTTCCTTCAACAACAATGATACGCGATTCTTTCAGTATCTCAATCAGATCGGATGCGTATGCATCCCGTTGAGACAGCACAAGCAGAATACAGTACTCAAGTACTCCCTTCCGCATCTGTGCCTGAATATTATCCAGATTTATCTTTTCCATCTTGTTTTGTATTTATAACTTCATATTCTTTTTAACCTGCCCGAATTCTTCTTTCACAAATTTCCCGATGTTTTCAAACGTAACAGGCTCCCCCCGCATTTCCAGCTTTTCTGCCGTTGTCCTTGCCGGCGGCAGCACAATCCATAACAACAGATAAATCAAAAAACCTATCCCGAAACCAAAAAAGGCAATCAGAAAAGCAATCCGCAATAAAACAGGATCGATATGCCAGTATGCACCCATACCGGCACATACTCCTCCCAATATCCGGTGATCCGGATCACGGTACATCCTTCTGTAATACCGGCTATGGCTTTCTTTCCAGGTATATTCCGAACTGCCGCCCCTGCCTCCAAATTCCTCCGGATCACCAAGTATTCCGATGATTTCCACAATATCTTCCATTACAACTACTTCCCTGGTGCCCATTCTCTTTCGCAATAAATCCGCTATCCTGCTCTCAATATCTCCCACTATTTCCTGTCGCTCCTCGCTGTCCCTGAAATGTGCCTCAACCGCATCCAGATAACCTGCCAGACGCTGGTACGCATCTTCATCGATGGTAAATACCATGCCACCGATATTTACATGGTTCGTTTTTTTCATTTTGTAATACTTTTTAATGCATACTTAAATTCATTGCAAAGATATATATTTTTTTTATTACTATGTTATGCATAGTATTATTTTTTCAAAAAAATCTTTTTTCATTCCACTTTATGCTACTTTTATTACCAAATCGTCTTGCTTCAAAACGTATAACCGGTTGCTCGTACGACAAATTCTTTTAAACCTTGTGAGCTGGCACTTTGGCTTATGCAACTGACCGTTCAGCTATATAAAATGAGGGTAATCCATGAAGCCCCTGTCAGATATTTTCTGCGGAGTCAACCGGAAGATATTCCTTTGAACACCTGGATAGGCTTGCCTCTGGAAATTGATTTCAAAGGAGAAATCCACTGCATACATTGCGGAAGGTTAATAAAAAAAACCTATGGACAAGGATATTGTTATCCCTGTTTTCTGTCTGTTCCTGAAACCAGCGAATGTGTTTTACGCCCTGAGTTGTGTCAGGCGCATCTTGGCATTTCGCGCGACATGGAATGGTCGAAAGAGCATTGCCTGCAGGATCACTTTGTATATCTTGCCCTTACCAGTGCAGTGAAAATTGGGGTGACCCGCTCATCACAGATCCCCGAACGATGGATTGATCAGGGCGCATGGAAAGCAATCCGGTTTGCCCGGACTCCAAACCGCCATACAGCCGGACTTATAGAAGTTGCCCTGAAAAATCACCTGCCCGATAAAACCAACTGGAGGCACATGCTCACTGACAAAAAGGATGACAATCTTAACCTCCTCGAAATTAAAGCTACTGCCTCTAAATGGATCCCCGGGGATCTTTCCCACTTTTTTACCAATGATGACACAATTACGACGATAGAATACCCGGTTTCTTCCTATCCATCGTCAGTGCATCAGCTGAACCTCCTCAATACCCCCTCCTTTAAGGGAATTCTTGCCGGCATCAGAGGGCAATATCTCATTTTTCAGGATGGCACGGTATTTAACGTCAGGGCGCATCAGGGATATGTTGTCAATCTGACGGTCGGATGAAATATTTTGCTGAACATGATTCTTTTCCTATTTTTGGCCATTTAATGGTAACAATCTGTATTAACAACTTATGAATCAGGAAGAACTGTTTAAAAAGCTGATCGCTCACTGCAAGGAGTATGGATTTATTTTTCCTTCCAGCGAAATCTATGATGGGCTGAGCGCGGTATATGACTATGGCCAGTACGGGGTCGAACTGAAGAACAATATCCGGCGTTACTGGTGGGATGCTATGACACGTCTGCATGAAAATATTGTGGGCATAGATGCTGCTATCTTTATGCATCCTACCGTTTGGAAAGCTTCTGGCCACGTGGATGCTTTCAATGACCCCCTGATTGACAACAAGGATTCCAGGAAACGCTACAGGGCTGATAACCTCATTGAAGAACATCTCCAGAAAATTGAAGAAAAAATCGAAAAAGAAATTGAAAAAGCAGCCAAACGTTTTGGCGCCTCCTTCGATGAACAGCTCTTCCGTACAACAAACCCCAAAATTCTTGAGCTGAATGCCAAAATGGAAGCTGTAAAGGCACGGTATGTAAAGGCTCTTGAGAAGGATGACCTGGCGGAACTAAGGCAAATCATCCTTGATGAAGGAATCGTCTGTCCGGTTTCCGGTACCCGGAACTGGACCGAAGTGAGGAAATTTAATCTGATGTTCGAAACAAAAATTGGCTCGGTAGCTGAAGAGGCAAGTACCATTTATCTTCGTCCCGAAACAGCGCAGGGAATTTTTGTCAATTTCCTCAACGTACAGAAAACGGGCAGAATGAAGGTGCCTTTTGGCATTGCTCAAACAGGAAAAGCGTTCCGCAATGAAATTGTAGCCCGTCAGTTCATCTTCCGGATGCGCGAATTCGAACAGATGGAAATGCAATTCTTTGTAAAACCCGGGGAAGAATTAACCTGGTATAATTTCTGGAAGGAACAGCGCATGAAATGGCATAAGGCCCTCGGTATGGGCGATGAAAAATACCGTTTCCATGATCATGATAAGCTGGCCCACTATGCCAATGCTGCCTGTGATATCGAATTTCATTTCCCGTTCGGATTCAAGGAAGTGGAAGGAATCCACAGCCGTACGGATTTTGACCTCGGAAACCATCAGAAATACAGCGGAAAGAAGCTTCAGTACTTCGACCCTGATTTGAACCAGAGCTATGTGCCTTATGTTATCGAAACATCCATTGGCCTCGACCGTATGTTTCTTTCGGTTATTTCAAATGCCTATACGGAAGAAAAAATCGTCAAGGAAGATGGTACGGAAGACGAACGGGTCGTTCTAAGGATACCTCCTGTGATTGCTCCGGTTCAGATTGCCGTCCTGCCCCTGGTAAAAAAAGACGGACTGCCCGAAAAGGCCAGAGAAATCATCAGCCGGCTTCGTTTCGAATACAATTGCCAGTACGATGAAAAAGACAGTATCGGACGACGTTACCGCCGTCAGGATGCTATCGGAACACCCTACTGCATCACCATCGATCACCAGACACTCGCGGATAATACCGTAACAATCAGATACCGCGATTCCATGGAACAGGAAAGAATACCGGTTGACAAGCTGGAAAATATTATCTCCGAAAAACTCAGCATGAAAAATCTTTTGAAAAAATTGCTGTAAGTTCGAACTTTGAATTAGAAAGAAATCTGCATTCCCATGAAAAAAGCTGCCGAAATTCTGAAACCTTTCCGGGAACATATTATCATTCTGCTGGCATTTGCCGCCATCAGTTTTCTGTATTTCTCCCCGATTTTTGAAGGGAAACAATTGCGGCAGATGGACTATGAGCATGCTCTGGGAATGTCAAAGGAACTGGTCGATTTCGAAAAAACCCACCCGGGAGAATACAGCCTCTGGACCAACAGCATGTTTGGAGGAATGCCTTCCTATCAGATCAAAACGGGCCCTACCAATAATATTTACCTGTTTCTCCAGCGTTTATTCCGGTTCAAATTACCCTATACCACTGTAGCCATTCTCTTTATACTCTTAACCGGATTTTATCTGTTGCTGGTTTCGCTGAAAATGAACCGATGGATCTGCATTGCCGGAGCAATAGGATTTGCTTTTGCTTCCTATAATATCATTATTATTGCCGCCGGCCATATTTCCAAAGCATACGCCATTGGTTACTTCCCGCTTGTTTTTGCCGGCATTTTTATGATCTTCCGGGGCAAACATCTTCCCGGCGCCATCATTACGGCCGTCGCACTGGGAATCCAGATATCGTGCAATCATCCACAGATCACCTATTATCTTTTCCTTACCACTCTTATTTATCTTATTTTCGAATTCGTCTATGCCATCCGGGGAAAACTGATGAAAGAATTCTTCCGGGCTTTGATTTTTCTGGGAATAGCTGCTATTCTTGCCGTTCTTCCCAACATAACCGGTTTGTGGATTACGTACGAATATGGTAAAGATACCATCAGGGGACCTTCCGAACTGGTGAAAAACCAACCCGGCACCTCAGGCCTTGATAAAGACTATGCCCTTGCCTGGAGTTACGGAAAATCTGAAACTTTCACCCTGCTTGTTCCCAATTTTAAAGGTGGCGGTGCAGAAGGATTCGGAGCCAACAGCGAAACAGCAAAAGTGCTCCGGGATGCTGGCGTGAAGGATGCTGCGCAGATCGCTGCTTCCCTTCCTTCTTACTGGGGAGAACAGCCTTTCACTTCCGGACCTGTCTATTTCGGAGCGGTTATCTGTTTCCTCTTTGTTCTCGGACTTTTTATTGTTCCTGCAAAATACAAATGGTGGCTGGTTGCTGCTTCCGTTCTTTCCATCTTCCTTTCATGGGGAAAGAACTTCGAATGGTTCACCGATATCTTCTTTTACTACTTCCCCATGTACAACAAATTCCGCACCGTCTCCATGATCCTTGTCATCGCCAATTTCACCTTTGTACTGATGGCGGCGCTCACTCTCAGGGAACTCATCCGGGAAAATATCAACCGCAAAAAAATGCTCCAGTCGCTTCAATACGCATTTTACATTACAGGTGGACTTCTTCTTGTATTTATTGTATTCCCAGGACTTTTCTTTGATTTTCAATCTGCATCCGATCAGAACCTTTTTGACCGGCTTTCAGCTGCCGGCTGGCCGCAGGATATTATCAACCGCCTGGCATCCGCTATGGCAGATGACAGGGCGTCCATGCTCCGCAAAGATGCCTTCCGCTCCCTGGTCTTTGTTGCCCTGTCTGCAGGTTCCATATGGGCCTTCCTGGCCGACGTCATCAAGGTAAAATATTTCCTTCCGGGAATGATCATTCTCATTCTCATTGATCTCTGGGCTGTTGATAAACGATACCTGAACAACAGCATGTTCACCAGGCAGAATGTGGCGAAAAATGTTTTCAGGCCAACCAAAGCCGATGAATACATTCTATCCGATAAGGACCCTGATTTCAGAGTACTGAACCTGACGCGAAGTGTATTTAATGATGGATATACTCCTTATTTCCATAAATCTGTAGGCGGATATCACGGAGCTAAACTTCGTCGCTACCAGGATGTTATTGACAGCTGTCTCAGCCGCGAAATTTCTTTCCTTCAGAACGGTCTTTCGAAAATTTCTTCCTTTGAACAGATCAATGCATTGCTCGAAAGCCTGCCCATGCTCAATATGCTCAACACAAAATATATTATCTACCATCCCGATTCTCCGCCTCTTGAAAACACCAAACGGCTCGGAAACGCATGGTTTGCCAATACATATACTCTGGTCAGCGGGGCCAATGAAGAACTGGCTGCCAGTTGCAATCAGAATTCGCCTCAGGTACCTGCCGTTGACCGGCAGTTTTCTGATCAGTTAAAACTGCTGGAAAAGTCTGATTCCCTTGCTAGTCTTTCAGATTCGATTGTTCTTTTGCATTATCAGCCAAATCAAATTCGTTATAAGGCCTATACAAAAAGCAACAGACTGGCTGTATTTTCTGAAATTTATTACAACAAAGGCTGGGACGCCTATATGGATGGCAAAAAAACAAACTATCTGAGAGCTAACTACATCCTGCGGGCAATGGTAATACCGGCAGGAGAACATGAAATTGAATTCCGGTTTGAACCCAGATCATTCTACTCCGGCCGACGCATAGCTTTAGCCGGTTCGGTCCTTATTGTCCTGCTTACCATTGGTGCAGGTTTTTACCAGATTCGGTTCAAAAGGAATCAATAATTTTCCGGCAGATAACCTCAGCGGAATCGCCTTTGCCAAAAAAGGCAGGAAATTCCTGAGGAGGGTTCTTCAGAAATTTCAGCGTCAGCTCCACAATTTTCCGTCTGTCGGCATCGGCCAGGGCTGCAGTGCCGGAAGCAACAATTTCCACCCATTCGGTTTCACTGCGCAAAATCACGCAGGGCTTCCTGTGAAAAAACGCCTCTTTCTGTACCCCACCCGAATCAGTAAGAATAATCCGGGAATATTTCTCAAATAACGACATTTCGAGAAAAGAAAGGGGTTCAGCAATTGTGATCCATTTGCTATTTCTCAGGTTTTTCAGCAACCCTTCATTGAGAGTGCTATTGAGAATCCTGGATGTACGGGGGTGAAGCGGAATGAGGCACTTCAATTGCGCCGCCTCGCTAAACTCAAGTATTCCTTCAAAAATGCCGGAAAGTCGCTCCGGATCATCCGTATTATTGTCCCTGTGAATGGTCACCAGTGCATATTCTCCTTTCCTGAGACCAAATGCATCCAGCTTGCTTTGATATTGTTCGGCCAGTGATCCAAAATACAGGGTATTATCAAACATAACGTCACCCGACAAAAAAATACCAGGACGGTCTATAGTGTATGGTTTTCTGCTATCCGGGTCAAACCCTTCACGGAGTAGATTATCAACAGCGGTTTTTGTAGGCGCAAAAAGAAGGGTGGAAACCTGGTCACACACCACCCGGTTGATTTCCTCCGGCATTTTTTTATTGAAGGAACGCAATCCGGCCTCAATGTGTACAACAGGAATGTGGATTTTGGCAGCTGCCAGTGATGCCGCAAGAGTTGAATTTGTGTCTCCATATACCACCACAGCATCAGGTTTTCTCTCCAGCAATAAGTCTTCCATCCGGGTCATGATGTTGGCCGTTTGTTTTGCATGGCTGAGCGATCCTACTTCCAGATTCACATCTTCTTTCGGAATGCCCAGCTCCTCAAAAAAAACCCTCGACATATTATGATCGTAATGCTGACCCGTGTGAACAATAACCTCATTGATTTGCTCCCGGAAATGATTTGCAATGGCCCTGTGAATGGCAGCCGCTTTGATAATCTGGGGCCTTGCCCCTATAACATTGATCAGTTGTATCATCAGGATTTATTTTTTTGTCTAAAATCTCCTGTTTTTTGCCACATAGGTAATGAATCGCCATCCGATAACAAAATGCCTGAGCAGGGTGGAAAACAATCCAAAATGGTTCACCATTACTTCAAAACGCTCCTTGAGTGCTTTAACAATCTGTTTTTTGTTAATGCCTCCCTCAAGAAAGCGGCAAACGTAAAATCCTGTATAGTAGGTATTTTTTGATTTTTTCAATACCCTGAGAAGCCATTCATAATCGCCCGCAACTTTATATTTCAGGTTATATGGTTCTGCCAGGGCTCTTTTTACAATCAGAGACTGATGGCAAACCACCATTCCGTCGCGCAGGCTTTCCCAGGTAAGGTTCTCCGGAGCTTTTAATCTCCGTGGACCAATTTCCCTGCCCTCCTCATCCACAATCATGGTATCTCCATAAATGACCTCTGCTTCGGGCGGAGCATGTGTGAAAATTTTTTCCAGAGTCTGTGAATCAAAAATTCTGTCACCGGCATTCAGAAACCATACATATTCCCCCTGTGCCAGAGCAAGCCCCTTGTTCATGGCATCATACAGCCCCTGATCCGCTTCACTAATCCATTTCCCTATATGCATCTGATTTTGCCGTATCAGATCAACGGTACCATCAGTGGAAGCACCGTCGATTATGATGTACTCATAGCTTTTGAATGTCTGGCAGATAATACTCTGCAGTGTCAGTGGAAGGACTGCTTCGCCGTTAAACACTACCGTTATAATGGAACATTTGGGAACATTCATTGCTTCATAATTTGGCGGTACAACTCGTCGTATTTTTTAACCACGACCCTTTCACTAAAATTTTCAACGACCTTTTTCCGGCATTTCTCCCTCATAATGCCGTACTTTTTATCTGATAATACTGAGGCAATACCCTGTGCAAATTCCCTCACATTTCCTTTCTGTACAAGATAACCGGTATCTGCGTGATCGAGCATATCAGTTACTCCGCCTGAACGAAAGGCAACAACAGGGGTGCCGCACGACAAAGCTTCCATCACCGTATTGGGCAAATTATCTTCCAGCGATGGCAAAAGAAAAACATTGGCTGCATTATACAGAGCCACCAGCTTTTCTGCGTCAGAAATATAGTGAAAATAATGAACAGGAAAAGGAAAATGATATTGCTGCCTGGATTTGCCAAAAACTGCCAGATAAATTTTGTCTGACAGATCAGGAAAATCCGTTTTCAGATATTCTATTGCCTGCAAAAGCATGGAAAAACCTTTTCGTTCCTCAGCAACATTTGCAGCACCAAAAAGCAGGCAAAATCCTTCCTCGGGCAAACCGGCTTTTTTCCTGGCTTCGCGCATGGGAAAAGGTGCAAAAACATCGGTATCCAATGCATTCGGTATAACAACACATGGTATCTTTCTACCAAGATAAGATGAGCGGGCTTTTTGGGCCATCCAGGTGCTCGGGGCAACAAAAACGATTTTCCGGTTTTGGTAGATGGCTTCCTTTTTCAGGCACTGTTTGCGTGAGATGTCATTTTCGCCGGAAGTGCGCAACAAGGGGCAATTACCGCACCCCTTGCCAAGCTGGCTGCAATCGCCTGCATAATGACATCCTCCGGTAAAGGGCCACATGTCATGCAGGGTCCATACAACCGGTTTCCCTCTTCGAAGCAGGAATTCCAGGCCCCGCAAACTCAAAAATCCCTGACAAATCCAATGCAGATGATAGAGATTAGTTCCTTCCAGCAGAGAATACCGAGCAGGATTAATACCGGTATTTCCCATGGAATACTGGAAACGGATTCCTGCATCCCTTTCATGAAACAGAAGCTGAAATTTCTCAACGGCTAGGCGCACCAGACCCATTTTATCCCAGATGTACCCATTCCCTGCCATTGCAACTCCTTCTTCTGAATTTCCTTTTTCATTCTGCTGGGCAAAAAAATTGTAATCAAAATTTCCCAGCTTCTTTTGTGCCAAAAACAAGCGATAAGCAGCAATAGCTGCCCCTCCTGTTACAAACGATTTATTGATGTGAACAATTCCTGGCATGGCAGTGGGTTCCAATTATACCCTGATAAAGGAATATTCCTCACCGTTCGGTGAAATATAAAAAATTTTGTATCCCAATTCATTCAGTGTTTTGATGGCAGTCCTCGTATCACTTAACTGAATTTCCGGAAAACGATGATGAAATTCAATTAATATCTGCTGAGGACGGAAATCCAATGCCTGTAAATTTTGTATAACCTTATATTCCGCACCTTCTATGTCCATTTTCAGAATATCAGCCTTCTTTATCCCGGTCATTTCAAGTATCCAGCCCAGGGTATGAACCTCTGCCTCAAAAAACCTGTTACTGCTTGCTCCGGAACAAACACTGGCAGAAACATGGTTTTCATCAGCAGGAAGATAAAATCTTTCTGTCCCGTCGTGATCCGATATCCCGAAGGAATAAAAGGTTATATTTTGGGGTAATTCCTGCCTGCTGATCCATTCAACGGAGGCAGGAGTCGGATCAAACAGCAGAATGCGGCAACCATACTTCCTGACAATTGCAGTTTCCCATGAAATATCCTTACCGACGCCGAAAGAAAGGACCAGAGACTCTGCGTTGAGACCATCAGGACAGACTGTCCAAGAAGAAAATATGTTGCCTGATCGGAACCGTTTTTTTCGTATCTGAAGGGGATAATAAACTTCCTTTTTTTGCAGAACCTTCCGCCAATATCCCAACTTCATCAGAAAAAGAGAAACGGGTTTAGTTCCCTTCCATACCATATTTTACCCTTTGATAAACATATCACAAATAGCTCTTACAGCCCTTTCAGATGTTTTTCCGTCCCACAGCGGAGGTACTGAACCTTTTTTCCAGTTGCCTTCAATTGCCTTACGGGCATAGGAAAGCAAAAGACCCATATCATGGCCGGCCAGCTCATTTGTTCCCAGTTCAACTGTAACCGGACGCTCGGTATTTTCCCTTAAAGTAATGCAGGGGATATCCAGCACAGTGGTTTCCTCCTGAATACCCCCTGAATCGGTAATCACCAGCTTCGATTCTTTCATCAGTTTCTGAAAATCAAGATATCCTAAAGCCTCTTCCAGAATCAACCCTTTCTTACGGGAATATTTATCCAGAATTCCAAATGCTGCCAGGTTTTTCAATGTGCGCGGATGTACAGGAAATATAACCGGAAGCCAGTCTGAAATAACCAATAACGCATCCATGACGCTTCGCAATCTGACAGGATCATCAACGTTGGAAGGCCGGTGCAATGTTACCAGGGCATAGTTCTTCGGTTCAAGCTTATGTTTTTGAAGTATCGTGCGCTTATCTGCCAGGGGAAGAAAATGAAAAAGAGTATCAATCATAATATTCCCCACCCGCCGGATTTTGTGTTCCGGTATGCCCTCATGCAACAGATTCCTGTCGGCATCTTCCGAAGGGGTGAGCAACAGGTCAGCCAGGGCATCGGTCACAATTCTGTTTATTTCTTCCGGCATACTGCGGTCAAAACTCCTTAAACCTGCTTCCATATGAACCACTTTGATTCCCATCTTCGAAGCAACCAGAGTGCAGGCCATAGTAGAATTTACATCCCCGACAACCAGAACGGCATCCGGTTTCTCTTTCAGACAAACATCCTCAAATTTCGTCATAATTCTGGCAACCTGTTTGGCATGGGAATCAGAACCTACCCCCAGATATATGTCAGGCTCCGGTATCAGCAGTTCCCGGAAAAAACTTTCCGACATGGTCTGGTCATAATGCTGACCGGTATGCAGAAGCAACGGCTGAAGCAACTTTTCTTCTTTCATTTCTTTCAGAAGAGGCGCTATTTTCATAAAATTTGGCCTGGCTCCCACAACATTGATGATCTTCATGCTTGTTCTGTTTGTTGTTTAATTAGTATCTTTTCTGATACTGTTTGCCATTTAAAACGCAATAATTATCTGTTTACTTTATTTTTTTGTGTTTCTGATAGCATTTACCTTTCTGAATGCTTCAACAAAGCGGTCTGAAACGGTATCAATATTAACCTTTTCCCGAATAATTTTTCTTGACTCTTCCCCCATACTTCTGATGCGTTCGGGATCAAGTATCAGTTGACGCATCTTATTTGCCAGGTCATAAACATCATTGGGCCGGAAGAAATAACCATTTACCGAATCCGTTACAAGATCCTTTTCCGTACCATCGCAGACAGAACAGATTACTGGTTTACCAAATGCCATCGCTTCATTGATGCTTAATCCACCCATCCCAGCCAGTACATATATATCAGCATCCATGAGGTATTTACCCAGTTCCAGGGGCTTGTAAACCGCTCCCGCGAATTGCACATTGTTTTCCACTCCCAGTTCTTTGGCGAGATTTTCGAGCTCCTCTCTCTGGGGACCATCTCCAACAATCACCAGGCTGATATCAGGTATCTCCTTAATAAGTAATGAGACAGCCCTGATTAGAAGATCCGTTTTCTTCCATGGAACAAGCCTGCCGACATGTATGATTTTTCGGCCGTTTCTCGCATTGTTCTCCGCTGTTTTAAGAGCCTCATATGCTTCCGTCAGAACAACTGTGTCAGGTGAATTTAGTGTAGGCCATATTCTGTCCGGAGGTACCCCATACGAAATGGGGATATTCCCTTTCCCTTCTGCATAGTGCAGTACTCCTGCAACCCTTTTATAGTAAATGCTTCGGATGACAGAAAGTACATATTGCCATAACAGAAAGAAGATGCCGGGATTCTTCAGGTATGTTCCGTTTTCAGTCATATAGGGATTGTGCCTGAAATACTCTGCAATACTCCCCTTTGGTGGTACCTGAAATGGAATCTCCCGCAAAAGGATGGATACGTTCAGCTTTCTCAATGTTCTGTAAAGAAAGGGGTCAAAAACAAGCTGCAATATATAGGGCCATATGAACACAAGGATGTCAGGACGCTCCTGAACAATTAGTTTCTTCAGTCCTTTGAGCATAGGTTTTCTGTACCAGCCAGAACATTCAGTCAGGTGAAATACCTTAAATTCAAATTCTTCATCAGGAATATAAACACCGGCCCCTATGCTCCTTCCCTTTCCCTTATCGGGCAGGGCCACCAGCACATCGATCCCTTTCCTCTGAATATTTTTCAGAAGCGCCGTTAGATAATGCGGCATCCCGCCAAAAGTAAACAGTACTTTTATTCTTTTATCCGCCACATCCAATTCGTTATTTGCCATAAAAATATATCATCGCAGCCTGATACCGATAATACCTTGAAATGCACGGGTAATATCATCCGATAAATTGAATCCCAGCACGGAAAAAATATAGACAACACTGACTATTCCTGAACGAATAATCAGATCTGCCCATGGATTGGAGAAGGTGGGCACCAGATAACCTATTACTAAGCATGCCGTTACCAGCAGAAGAGTTTTCAGATTATTCAGGGTAAAAGGATGAATCTTGCTTTTCCCGTAAACAATAATAAGAGCTGCCAGATTATTCAAAAATACTGACAGGGCGGTAGCAAATGCAGCTCCTGTAATCCCCCACAAGGGAATAAACAGTTTGTTGGTGGCAACTGTGAGAATAAGAAGGAATCCCACAAGAAACAAGGAAAACCTGAAATATTTCGAATAGGCAATAATGCTGAGATTAACCCCGGTAATTACATCGAACAGTTTGGCAAGGCCTATAAATAACAAAACATATTTACCCTGGCTGTATATTTGCCCTTTGGGGATAATTGCAAAAATACTGTCGGCATTAATCCATATAAGCAGGAACAGGAATCCTCCAATAATAAACTGATTCAGAGTTACCTGTTTGTATATTTTCTCCACCTGTGTCCATTCCTCTTTCTTAATATGTTCTGAGAGTATGGGAGAGGTGATTTGATTAATTGACCGGGCCGGCATTTCAATAGCTGCCGCCATAAAAAAAGCGATGGAATAGATGCCGGTAAATGATAACCCAAGCATTCCGCTGATCATGATCACATCAATTTTTGTAACAAGAGTAGAACCCAAACCTGCAAGAATCATAAAAACAAGGAAAGATCCGATTTCCTTCCATGTTTCTTTTGGAATATCCCCTGGTAAAACCCAGTGAAAAGGATTGTTAATCAGCTTTATAAGGTAAAAGGTATTCGCAAGCACTGCCAAACCATATATTCCCGTATATAAATACAGATAGGATGAAAAATCAAGGCCAGAAAAATAAAATATTACCGTTATAATGATCATCATTATACGAATTCCAACTTCTCTAATAAGTTTCGGAATGACAATTTTTAGAAAGGTTGACGATAGCGCTTCTGTTACCGATAAATACACATTAAAAAACGTCATCGGCAGCAGAAGCATCAAATAATTAACGAACAAGGGGGATTGTCTCTTAAAATAAGAGGCGATATTGTTCTGAAAAACAAAAAAAAGACCGGTAATCAGTAAAAAGCCAATAAAGGGGACAATAACTGCATATCCGATAATTCCCTGGTGCCGGCCGGAAGAATCCTTGAAGTAGGGAAAGTATCTCACAACAGCATTTGCCGTTCCAAGCTGAGCAAAAAAAGCAAAAATGAGTGCGGTTTCAAGCAAAAGTCTCGTCAGACCAATCTGCTCTGGGGTCAATAACAAAGGAAACAGCCATATAACACTTAAGGCACCTAATACTGCCCCTGTATAGGTTATCAGCGTCGATCTAAAGCTCTGTCGAATAACTATACCCATCAGATTATCTTTCCAACTTTTATTTTTCTCATCATTCGCTTGGTAAAAATAATAACTTGGTAAGGAAATATTTCTTTCAGTGAATACATCCTGAATATAGATAAAATTCCAATGTGATGAATTTTTTTCTTATTAGAACGATTTATAAGATTGATATATTTCCCCTTCATCTTATCTATTGAAAAAGTTGAAAGAGCCTTTTCTCTAGAAGCCCTGGACATTCTACTCCATTTCTCTCTTGACAGAATAATTTTACTAATTGCACCAGCAAATCCTTTAATGTCATCGGGAGGTATAAGAAAACCATTTATACCAGGATCGACGCAATAATCTGTAACTCCTTTTAATTCAGATGCAACCGGTACACAGCCCCAGCTCATTGCCTCCATAAGTGTAAAAGGAAGCCCTTCAAAATTTGAAGGCATTAAAAAAACATGATGTTCTGCAAACAGATCATCTACTTTATTTCTCGGAACTGCATCCATGAAATGAACACTTTTCTGTAAACCGATTTCATAAATTCTTTTCATTAATTCCTCTTTATCATTACCAGACCCCACAATAGTCATGTCAATCTCACAACTTATATTTAACAGTTCCTGAAGAATATCGGGTATTTTTAAAACACCTTTCTGCCAATTATCCAACCGACCTAAATATAAAACCTTTGCTTTATTGTCAAGCGGTTTTCGCATGCAGGAATACTTTTCGTCAGATGGCAAATGAATGCTGTTTTCAATTAAAAAACATTTCCCATCTTTAATGGTCAAAACAACAGAGTCGTAAATATTCCTGCTGACACAGATTATCCCGTCCAATAAGTCGGGAAATCTGCAACCTAATTTTACAACATTCCTTTCAGTATTTTGTATTACCGAAAATACAAGAGTACGATTTCTGTATAAAAACAAAGAATGATGGGCAGCATATGAATGAACCAGAAATACAGCGTTGTAATTTCTCATTCGAATCAAGAAGCCGCAAAAAATAGAATGTATTATCCTTCCAAAAGGAATCCATTTTAGCAGATCAAATCTAATATTATGTAAAAATTTGCCTTTATTCTTTAATGTATAAAAATAGTCTCCTTTCTTTTCAGTTGTATAAATGTCAGTTTGAAAGCCTTCATTCTCAAAAATTTCTGATAAATCTTCAATAAAGGTTGAAACACCACCTGTATTTAATGCATATGTAACAATAGCAATTCTTTTCCCCCCTGAATTAATATTTTCCATTCATCAGAAATTAAATGAATCAATATCGACTATCAACAAATTTTAATTATTATATTTTCAGAACCATACGTCCTGAATAATCAATGCGAATGAGAAATGGTTTTATATTATTTTCTGAAAAATACTGATCCGTGGCTTTCCTTTGTCCTTCCCAAAAACCATAGTCATCCAATAAAAGTATTCCACCTCTCACTAATTTTGGGTATAAATATTTTAATTCATGATAGCTCGATGCATACCAATCTGTATCAAGCCTGAGCAAGGCTATCCTTTCATGATTTACTGCATTTGGAATTGTTTCTTCAACTTTTCCTCTTATAAAGTGAATTTTATCTTGAGGGTAACTCGCTGCTCCAATATTATTCTTCACTTCCTCTAATGAAGCATAACACCACAAATTTTTATCTTTCCTTAAATATTTCTTCCATTTTTTATAAGCACTTTTCCCGTAAAGATCTATATCATTTTCAGTAGGTTCGATCATGCCTTCAAAAGTATCATAAAGAAAAATTCGACGATTTGTAATACCTTTAGCTATTAAAGTGTAAATCATTACAAGAACGCTTCCACCTTTCCATACTCCACATTCTATAAAATCCCCATCAATATCATTTTCAAGGATATATCGGGTTGATAAATAAGTTGCATACATTCTTTCCGGCGATGTCATGGTAAAAGGTGCACACTTTTCATATATTGCTAAAAATTCCTCTTCAAAATCTTGCGGCATTTCTCGCCTTTTAAGGTTAACTAATCTGTAACCCAATAATCCCAAACCTTTGTTTATATATTTAATGACCATATTGAAATAATTTTTATTTTAAACAAAGATATTGTTTTTAAATCATATTTCACATCAAAAAAATGCTAAATGTACCCAAAATTGCACTTTAATTTGCGATTAAACGATTTTAACACATTTCGCATTGCCATCTCATGTTAACGCTTGGTTATTTTTCATCTGAAATTTCATGTCAAAGCATAAAGAATATTGAAGACATCGTTTCAATTAAGCGAAATATGTGCTCTATTGAAATTTTCCTGAGAATTAAGAATCGCCAGTAAAATTGGATTAAAATTTTAAACATTTCATTTGCTTCATTTTAAACGAATCATGAGTTTATGCTGCATTAATAAACTCAAATACAAATAAATTAAAATACTTATCAGAGCGATATAAGCACTGCATTCATACCGCTGTGCATTTTTGCACTCTTTAATCTTCAATCTGATTAGCATTTCCTACTTTCCTAAATGTTTACTGATACTCTTTCTTGATACAAAAATGCTTTGTTCCGATTTATCAGGAACCTTTTCAATTTAGCTCCAGCAACGCGAAAAGGTTAAGCCCGGATTGCGCATCAGGAGCGAAAGCGAACTGATGCGCAGTGGGCTGGCTTTATGGGTTGGCATCCGGGCAAATCCCGCTGAAACGAAGTGAAAGCGGCCGGTTAAGCCCGGATTGCGCATCAGGAGCGAAAGCGAACTGATGCGCAGTGGGGTTGATTTTTCTTAATCGCATCGCATTCAAATTATTCTAATGCATTTATTGGGTTTATAGAATTCACAAGCAAAAAAGATTATTTTTGTCATATACTATGGTTCTTATTATGAATTCATTTATTAAACTTCTCAAATTTTTCCGCTCTCTTATCAATATATTTGGAATTGATGTTCATTTGATTAAAACAAAATCTTCAGAATCAGCCCTTTATCTCAATTCAAAGGAAATCTCCAATATGAATTGGAAAGATCCAAAGGTTGTAAATAAATTTCTTGACAAAGAGAGGCTTTCGATGTTCGATGAAATCATAAGGTTATTGCACACCAGCCAGATTTTTCCAGGTAATCAACCAGTGGCTGATGTTGGCTGCGGAGCAGGGATCTTTCTTAAAATTATTTCTGAAAGAATGAATGCCAAAAATCTTACAGGCTTTGATTTTTCAGAAAATTCACTTAACATCGCTTCAAAAATTTTTCCCGGAGCGCATTATATCAAACATGATATTTATCAGCCTGTCAATACCTATTATTACCTTATTACATGCACCGAAGTTATTGAGCACCTACTGGAGCCTGAAATTGCTGTTATAAATCTTATTAAAATGATGTCACCCGGAGGTTGGCTCCTCATTACTGTCCCTGACGGACGAAAAGATCAGTTTGAAGGCCACATCAATTTCTGGAGCCCGGAAAGCTGGGAACGATTTATCCAGAAAAATGCCGATAACTGCCGTTATTCCTGCGGAAAAATCGGTAAGCAGAACCTCTATGCCCTGCTTCAGAAACCTCCCTTTTCTACCTGAATAATCCGTGCAATTCTGCATTCACCTTATCAATCACCACACTCAGGTGCTCCTGATTCTCGGCAAAATTGCACGTATCAACATCGATCGTTATGATCTTTCCCAGATTATAGGCACTGGCCCATGCATCATACCGGTCGTTCAGTTTTTTCAGGTAATCAAGCCGGATATTGTTTTCAAATTTCCGCCCTCTTTGCTGTATCTGTTTGACCAGGGTAGGTATGCTCGCCCGTAAATAAATCACCAGATCAGGCGGCATTACCAAAGAACTTATCAGATTAAACAAGGTAAAATAATTCTCAAAGTCACGCGTCGACATAAGCCCCATGCTGTGCAAATTGGGTGCGAAAATATAGGCATCCTCGTAAATGGTGCGGTCCTGAACTACCGTCTTTCCCGATTTCCTGATCTGGACAATCTGATTGAAACGCGTATTGAGAAAGTATATCTGAAGATTGAAAGACCACCGCTGCATATCTTCGTAAAAATCATTCAGGTAGGGGTTTTCGTCAACGTCCTCAAAATGAGGAACCCAGCCGTAATGCCTTGCCAAAAGTCCGGCCAGCGTAGTTTTCCCGGAACCAATATTTCCGGCAATGGCAATGTGCATAGCAGATTTTTTCTCCATAGCAATAGTTAGTTTTCCTGCGAGGTAAATGCTGATGATGTTGCATCGGATGTAAAACCGCCCGATGAAATTTTCCGATGAATGTCTGTCAGTTCTTCTATATATTTCCGATCGTTCCAGAGCCTGGGAACCTTGTTCTGTCCTCCCAGCCTCCCCTTCTGCTTCATCCATTCATAAAACGTTCCCTTTGCAACATGCCTGATGATCGGCGGTTCAAGAGTTATGTCGTGATACCGCTTGGCTTCATAATCGGAATTAACCGCCTGTAATGTTTTATCAAGGACTCTTACGAAAAGCTCCCCGTCGGCCGGAGGATTCTCAAATTCAATAAGCCATTCATGACGGCCTCGTTTATTCCCCTCCATGTATACCGGGCCCGCGGTAAATTCTGTAAACACAGCACCCGTTTCTCGGCAGGCAACCTCTAAAGCCTTCTCTGCATTCTCTAAGATAACCTCCTCGCCGAAAACATTCAGGTAAAGCTTGGTACGTCCGGTAATCTTTATTTTGTGCGGATACAAGGAAGTGAACTGCACCGTATCTCCTATCAGGTAGCGCCATAACCCCCCGCTGGTTGTAATTACCAGGGCATAATTTTTTCCTGTTTCCACTTCCCCGATAGAACAAGCCTTCCAATTCCCACTGTTCAGCTGGTCCAGGGGAATGAACTCATAAAAAATTCCGTAATCAAGCATCAGCAACATGTCATCCCTCAGCGGATCATCCTGAATGGCAAAAAAACCCTCCGAGGCATTGTATGCCTCCATATAATGCATCTTCTCCGAAGGAATAAGCTGAAGGTACTGATCCCTGTATGGCCTGAAGCTCACCCCGCCATGAATGAAAAGCTCCAGATTGGGCCAGACCTCGGGAATCGTTTTCTTTCCCGTCTTTTCCAGAATATATCGTAAAAGAACCAGCATCCAGGACGGAACTCCGGCAATGCTGGTAACATTTTCCGACACAGTTACACTGCTGAGTTTTTCAAGCTTTTCTTCCCATTTCTCCAGAAGGGCAATTTCCTGAGGTGGGGTTTTGATCAGATCGGCCCAGAAAGGAAGATTATCAATCAATATGGCCGATAAATCCCCATAATAGGAATTTTTGCCGACCGGATTAATCTGATGGCTTCCGCCAAGAGTCAGACTTTTTCCGGTTAAAACAGAAGTGTCAGGATAATTATAAAAATAAAAGGCGAGAACATCCTTGCCTCCCCTGTAATGGCATTCTTCAAGCGATTCAGAAGTTACAGGAATAAACTTACTTTTATCTTCCGTAGTACCGGATGATTTGGCAAACCATTTAACGTCAGAAGGCCAGAGAATGTTTTGCTCCCCGTTCATTACCCTTTTGATAAGCGGGCTGATTTCCTCATACTTCTGAACGGGGTTCCTTTCCTGAAACTGTTGCAGAGAGGTGATGCTTTTGAAACCATGCTGAATACCCCATTCGGTACTTTCAGCCTTTCTCAGAAGCTGAAAAAGAACTTCTTTCTGAACCTCATCCGGATATTTCCTGAAAAGATCTATCTGATGAAGCCGTTTCAGGTTCAACCATCTGACAATACTGTTAATTACAGGCATATTGCACAGGCATTGGAAGGCTGCCCTGTAAATATAACTAAATAATCAGCATGGCATCACCATAGGTCCCGAACCTGTATTTTTCCTTAACAGCTACCTTATATGCCTTGAAAAGAAAATCATATCCTGCAAATGCCGATACCTGCATCAAGAGCGTGGAAAGGGGCAGATGAAAATTGGTGACCATCATGGTAGGTATCTTGAAATCATAGGGCGGAAAAATAAACTTGTTGGTCCACCCGTCAGCCGGCTTCAGCATGCCCGTTGTGGTGACCGAACTTTCCAGCGCCCGTACAACGGTTGTTCCTACGGCAACTATATTGCTTTTCCGTTCTTTGGCAGCATTGATGATTTTCACAGCCTCCTCGGTTATGATGTACCGCTCAGAATCCATCTTGTGTTTGGTGAGGTCTTCCACATCAACAGTCCTGAAATTTCCTAACCCCACATGAAGTGTAATTTCAGCAAATTCTACCCCCTTGATTTCCAATCGCTTCAATAATTCACGACTGAAGTGAAGACCTGCCGTAGGGGCTGCAACTGCCCCCTCATGCTTGGCAAAAATGGTCTGATACCGTTCCCTGTCTTCAGGAAGTACTTCTCGCTTTATGAATTTGGGCAAAGGAGTTTCTCCCAGACTGTAAAGTGTGCGCTTAAAATCTTCGTAATCACCATCGTACAGGAAACGGAGGGTGCGCCCCCGTGATGTGGTGTTATCAATGACTTCAGCTACCAGGGTATCATTTTCACCAAAATACAATTTGTTCCCTATGCGGATCTTCCGGGCAGGATCAACAAGAACATCCCATAACCGCTGTTCCTTATTCAGTTCCCTCAGAAGAAATACCTCAATTTCGGCACCGGTCTTTTCTTTGTTCCCATATAACCTGGCGGGGAAAACCTTGGTATTGTTAAATACCATCACGTCCTTATCATTGACATAGTCAATGATATCCTTGAAAATCCTGTGTTCTATCGTCTGATCCTTCCGGTTAAGAACCATTAACCTCGACTCATCGCGCTTTTCAGCCGGAAACTTCGCAATCAGGTCCGAAGGGAGATTGTACTTATACTGAGATAGTTTCATGTTCATAATATGTCATTCAATCAACAGGGCGTTTATACGAAGATTATTTTAAAAGGTTTCAAAATTACATATACTTTTTTCAAAATCTTCAATTGTCATTGCATTTTCCAAACGGTAAGGCCCAATGGCAATCCGCACAAGCCCTCCAAGATATGCCCCGCTCCCGCAGGCCCGTCCCAGATCCCTTGCAAGGGAACGGATATAGGTCCCTTTGCTGCACTTCACATAGAGGGTTGCTTCCGGAAAAACAAAATCAAGCAGCCGAATTTCATGGATTGTAACCTGGTGTGGACTGAGGGAGCGTGTTTTCCCTTTCCTGGCCAGATCATATGCCCGCTTCCCATCAATATGCCGTGCAGAATGAAGCGGCGGTTCCTGCAAAATTCGGCCACGAAATTCCTGTATTTTTTCTTCAATCAATTCCCTGGTAATGTGTTCCACCGGATACTCCCGGTCGAACTGCGTTTCCAGATCAAAGGACGGCGTCGTCTTTCCGAAAACTATCCGTGCTTCGTATTCTTTGTCATATTCCTGCAGGGAAACAATTTCTTTTGTCTTCTTACCGGTACAGATAATCAAAAGCCCCGTCGCAAGAGGATCCAGGGTGCCGGCATGGCCTATTTTAAGCGACGAATATCCAAACCGGTGTTTCAGAATAAACCGTATTTTGTTCACCACATCAAATGATGTCCAGCGCAGGGGCTTATGGATTAGCAGAATTCTTCCTTCCTGAAAATCGTTTTCTTCCACTGATTACAGACTTAACAAAATAGTGATCGTTCCGGCTAAAGCACAATAGATGGCAAACCCCAGCAAACTGGCTTTCTGTACTACCCTGATCATAAAACGGCATGCGGCTAATCCTGTTATAAAAGCAGCGAAAAATCCAACAACCAGAACACCGGGAGACAATGATCCGGATACCGTACCGTTGGTTGAAACCAGATCCTTCGCCATAGCCCCCAGTACCGGTATGATCACCATAAGAAAGGAAAAGCGGGCAACTTCCGTTCGCTTTGTTCCCAGAAGCAATCCGGTGGCAATAGTCGCTCCGGAACGGCTTATCCCTGGAATAACAGCTATTGCCTGTGCCACGCCGATAATTAATCCTTCCATTATTCCGATTTCCCTGCCACGGTCTTTAGAATAATGGGCAAATGCATTCAGCAATGCGGTAACCAGCAACATAAAACCAACGAGCATCAACCTGCCGGTAAACAATGCTTCAACCTGATCGGCAAGAAAAAAACCAACCAGCCCCACCGGAATCAAAGAAATAAGTATCGCTGAAACAAAGCGTAACTCATAGCTTTTCTGAAAACGGAAAAATCCGGTTGTAAGTTGTACGATTTCCCGCCGGAAAACAACCAGGGTACTCAATACCGTGGCACAATGCACTACAACAGTGAAATAGATGTTATTGAAGATGTTGTTCCCAAATAAGGCCTTACCAATTTCCAGATGCCCGCTGCTGCTAACCGGAAGAAATTCTGTCAATCCCTGAAGGATTCCCAGCAATACCGACTCTAAATACTCCATGCATTCCGCAATTTCAGTGAATACCAACTATTCTTCCGGCTGTGAGTTCCTGGGCTTTTTCATGATGGCATAGATCTCAAAGACAAAACCTGCCAGCACAATCATGGGAGCCAGAGTAATCCGGCGGAAACTGAAAATTTCCTTCTCGTTGAAAACATCGGGACTCGGAGCTTTCCCTCCGGCCATCAGGATAAATCCCAGTACGATGATTGCAAAGCCAATCAGCAGCAACCGGTAATTTTCCGGACCCAGAGCAAAATCTGCCTGTTTTTTCTCATCCTGTTTCTTTGCCATGTTATTAATTTTTAAAAGTACAATTCATCCTTGTTCATTCGTAAATAACGGTTAACCGAGAAAAATGAAGAAATTGCATTCATTACTACACCTATGCCGATAAGCACCGGATAAAGTAATGCCATAATCCTCACATCAAATAATTCATAAATATCCTCGAAATCTCTGGTACCATAATAAATAATCAGTGTCAGCACGGCAGATGCAGCCAGGCCGGCATAGAGCCCGTGTAACATACTCCGCAATACAAAAGGCCTTCGGATGAAGGAATCGGTAGCACCTACCAGTTGCATGGTACGTATCAGAAACCTCTTTGAATAAACAGCAAGGCGTATCGTATTGTTGATGAGGGCCAACGAGATAAGGAAAAGCAATCCGGTAAAAGACAGCATAAAAATGCTGATTTTTCTGATATTCTGATTGACCTTTTCCAGCAGTGACTGCTCATAGTAAGTCTGTTGAACTCCCGGCTGGGTTCCCATATAACGCACTATTTTTTCCAGACTGTCCGTCACTGCCCAATCCGGATGAATTTTTACCTCAATGATAGGCTGTAGCGGATTGTAGCCCAGAAAAGCAAGGAAGTCTTCTCCCAGCTCTTTCTCCAGTTCTTTCATGGCCTCTTCGGGCGGGATAAAACGGGTGCTTTTGGTGTAGGGCTGGGCATCAATATATTTCTGAAGCCGAAGGATGTCGCTTTCCCTTGCTGTTTCGGAAAACATGATGCTGAACCCGATGTTCTGGCGCACATAATCAGTTATCTTCCGGGTGTTGAGAATTACAAAACCCAGTAAACCCAGCATTAACAGCAACAGCATGATGCTGATAACCGATGTAACATAAGAACTGCGAAGCCGGCGACGGCTGGCACGCGTTTCGGTTGTCTTCATGAAGTCCGGAATCGGACGGCAAATTTAGTCGATAATTTCCATCCAACCAAACGGGTCCGGTTCTTCTCCAAACTGTATTCCGGTAAGATTCCTGTACAGCATCGTTGACACCGGCCCTGGTTGTCCGTTTTTACAGAATGAATAAATCGTACCCGTTTGCGGATCAAAAATTTTATCAATGGGAGTAATTACTGCCGCAGTACCACATTCTCCGGCTTCTTCAAATGTCGGTAGTTCTTCGAGCGGAACGGGACGACACTCCACCTTCAACCCCAGGTGTACCGCCAGTTCCTTCAGGCTCTTGTTGGTAATGGAAGGCAAAATCGACCGTGAATCAGGAGTAATATAGGTATTGTTTCTGATGGCAAAGAAATTGGCAGGCCCGCATTCATCAATATATTTTTTTTCTTTGGCATCAAGATAAAGCGCTGTGGAATAACCTGCTTCCTGAGCCTGCTGAAGCGACCTGAGGCTGGCGGCATAATTCCCTCCTACCTTGATGTTTCCGGTGCCCAGGGGGGCAGCTCTGTCATAGTCGCGGCAAATCATTACATCCACCGGCTTGAACCCTCCTTTAAAATACGGACCCACAGGTGTTACAAAAACCAGAAAAAGATATTCATTTGCCGGCTTTACCCCTACCTCAGCTCCGGTACCAATCAAAAGCGGACGTATATACAATGTTGCCCCTGTACCATAAGGAGGAACAAAGTCAATATTTAATTGAACAACTTTTTTTATTGCCGCATGGAAAAGTTCGTCCGGCACTTCAGCCATGCGAATTCCCCGGGCAGAGCTCTGGAAACGTGCAGCATTTTCCTTCCATCTGAACAGCCTGATGTGACCATCCTTACCACGGTACGCCTTCATCCCTTCAAAAGCCTCTTGTCCGTAATGCAGACAGGTTGCCGCCATATGGACAGAAATGAATTCCGAAGAGCTTACTTCCAGTTCTCCCCACTTGCCATTCCTGTAATAGCACCGCACATTATAGTGGGTTTTGTGGTATCCAAAAGGCAATTGTGCCCAGTTCAGTTCTTCCATAGCCAAAATGCATTTGTGTTTCGCAAATTTAAATATTTTACAGCTCTTCCTGAAACCATACTCCTATGTTCTTCAGCTTTTATCCTGGTCTTTAAATACTTCATTCAACGCCGCTTCTTGTTCCTGAGGTGTTATTTCAGCCAATCTGCGCGCTGTTTCAGTGTAAAATGCAAACTTTCTCAGCCTGTTTTTCACCTCCTTCAGCCATTCTTCCGGCAAAACGGATTGCCCGTGGGCATGCATTTCCTCCCACATGGCTTTAATCCTCACCGGAAAATCCTTCCTTCCGTAAAAGCTGTTCCGTGCATCCTGCAAGACTTTTTCCGCAATCCACTGATGATCAGTATCCGCTGAAGAAAGTATCAGTTTTTTAATTTTATCGATCTGTTCCGGACTGTATTTAAATTTCGGAAGCAACTCGTCAGCATATGCCAGGTTTTTTTCTAACGGATTGAAATAGTCAAGAATATATCCCGGACATTCAAACAAACTTGCTGTCCGCACCAGAAGAAGTTCTTCTTCCGATAATCCCTCAGCCCTTCCGAGAAGTTCCGATTGCATGAAAATTTCTTCGGCATACACCGCATTATGAAAATGCATTTCCGGTGGGGCTTTCTCGAGGACTTTTTCCTGGATATACTCCTGTAAATCCAGTAACCGCAGATTCTGAAGCATCAGAAAGAAACGCTGGTTAGGGATTCCTTTAAGGTTGAGTGATAACTCAGGGCGGATCCCTTTGACGAAATACATTTCGATCTCTCCTTTGTACTTCACCGGCATCTTTCCCCGGTATTCGCATATAAAGAAATCACGCACCAGTTCGTACGTCTGACCTGAGATGTTTACTTTACCGGCTTCGCCTGATGATTCCATGCGGCTGGCCACATTGACCGTATCTCCCCAGATATCATACGAATACTTCTTCTGGCCTATTACGCCTGCAATGACGGGACCGGTATGTATGCCAATCCGAAGCTCCCAGAAATTGGCATTTTGCGCTTTCATTTCTCGCATATATTGCTGCATCTCAAGGGCAGCCAGAACTACATCCACCGGATTGGTCCTGTTCTTCTCAGGAATCCCCCCGGCACACATATACGCATCCCCAATCGTTTTGATTTTTTCAATATTGTATTTCTCAACAACGGAATCAAAATGGAGATAAAAAACATCAAGCTGGTCTATCAGAGTCTCAGGATTCATCTGTTCGGCAATTTTTGTAAAACCCTGAATATCGGAAAACAAGACCGTAACCATCTCGTATTTCTGGCTGGTTGCCTTTCCTTTCTTCTTTAATTCATCGGCCGTCTCCCGCGGAAGCATTTTTGATATAAGCTGCTCCGTTCGGTCCCTTTCCCTTATAAGCTCTTCTGTTCTGGCACTTACCAGGGCTTCCAGCTTGATTTTCTCCTGCATAAATTTCCAGGACCGCCAGCGTATAAAAATAAATACAGCTATTCCAAGCAATATGGTATACATCAGAAATGCATACCATCGAAAATACCAGGGAGGCAAAATAACAAATGAAAATTCAAGGCGGGATAAGGGTTTCTGACCCGAAAAACCCGCTTCCGCACGGAAGGTATATTTCCCGGGCTTTAACCCGTAAAAAACCGCTTCACTCTCTTTTCCCCAGGAGGAAAATTGCTGCATATATCCCTCCAGCCAGTACCTCGTCAGAATCATTTCATTATTGCCAAACCAGTTTGTTCCGAACGTTACCCGCAGGCTATTGGAACGGAACGGAACGGCAGAAGGAACGGGTCGGAAAGAATGGCCGTGAAAAATAACAGTGTCTGTTCCGAAAAAAAGATCATGCAACAACATTTTACCCGGAATTCCCTCAGGAAGCGAACCTGAAGGTTCAATCATCATCAACTGCCCGTTTCCGGCCATCCAAAGTCTGCCAGAGCCATCTTCCGTAAGGGAACTGATATTATAATCGCTCTCCTTTATAAGCCTCAGTTCTGTTATCTTTCCCGCATCATACTCTATAAGTCTGTTATTTAGCTTGTTCATATCGCTCCGGTAAACAAGCCGGATCTTTTTCCCATCACTGCTGACGCTGTAAGGATAAATCCATTCCCTCCCCGGCTCAATGGCAGGGAAGTTGCCATCATGTTTGAATTGCCCTGCAAGAGAATCATACTGCATAACACCGGTCGGGGTAACTGCAAAAACACCGGCAAAGGCAGAAATCAGATAAAATCCTGCCCCGGATGATATACTCAGTGTATCGATACGGTACTTGTTCTTTCCCTCTGTTCTGATATCCAATATCCTGCTGCCTCCGGCCGAGAGAAAAATTTGCCGGCCGTCTTTTGACCCTATCGCGCCATAGTTACCGGCAGAAAGAACGATTTCGGCGTCAGCCTTCAGATTGGCCCTATTTCCTGCATTCTCAACCGGAAACCTCAGCAAAGTATGGCCCGCAAGAACCAGTAAATACTTTCTGTCACCACTGGCTTCCGCTGCGGAAATACCTCTGCCTGCAAAAACTTTATCAAGCCCTGAAGGCACCGCACGATAAATTCCTGACGAGTGCACAAGGTAAGCAGTCCCGGCAATTACTATCATCCTTGAGAAGGAACCTGTTTCGCCTGGAATTTCAATTTTCCTCTGGCATTCAAGACTTGCCGTTCCGCCGCGGGTTAAGATTTTCATCCATGTAAGGCAGTTTCCCGAAAGAATTCCTGCATGCTCATGAAGGATGAAAATTTGTTCAGGAAAAACACAACCTTCTGACTCGACGGTAGAATAATAAAAAATCGGCGGAGGAATCCATGGCCTGTAAATACCATAGTCCGAATAAACAAAAAGCTCATTGTCTTTAATAAAAACACCGGGCAGGTAGCGGGAACTTTGCGGGATTTTGAAATTCCAGGTATAGGATTCTTCCTTTTTTACAGGGTAAAAACAGATAGTACCCTGCACAGGAAGATCCGCCATGCTTCCGTTTGCAAAAATGCCCGGATTGACGAGAAAACTGCTCTCTTCCGCTTGAATTTGCTTGCGCAATTTCAGAATACCTTCCTTCCCTGCCGAAAACACAACAGTATGGCCAATACCGGCAAAAAGAGAATGTCCGGATTTCTCAACCGACAGTATAATTTTTCCTTCCGCTCCCTTGACTATCTCCCTGACCAGACCTCCCGGGTAAATACCGATAAGAGTATCGCCGGTATGAACAAAAAGATAAGAAGGCTCTATATATTTCCAGTCTTTTATATCAGTACCCCTGAGGATTTTCACTGCACCGGCCTTATGAAGCAGATACAGTCCCGAATCTGCAAGAGCATAGCATACCGTATCCGAAACAAGCATAGAATAAACCCGCCCGGGCAGAGTTTCCCGGCCGTCAGACAGTCTTTTGATACGATATCCGAATGTGCCGGATTTGGTCAGCAGGCCGAATCCATTGATACCTCCAAGAAAAATCGTACCATCAGCTGCACAGCATAAACGCACGGGAGAGCCCGTATAGGCTATCTCCCTTGGCAAATCGCTGTAATGATAAATCCGGTCCTGCACAGAAACATAAAAGTACCCCAGTGAATCCCTGGCAATTGAATGAATTTTGTTTTGAGGCCATGGTGGCAGGGAGATTACTTCATCAGCATAAATTAATCCATTAATTTGCTGACTATGTGATCGTTGACAAAATAATAAACCGGCAGAAATGAAAAAAAGGATACGTACGTTGCGGATGTTACAGATAAAATTCATAATTTAGGATGTTTTCTGTTGGATGACATCCTTTGAATCAACCCAAAAGTAACATAAAATTCCAAAGTTTCTAACCCTAAATGGCATTCAGTATGAATACGCGAAAAAGAACAATTCTGGTTCCCTGGGATTTCAGCGAAAAAGCTGAATTTGCAGTGGCGCATGCCAAAAATGTAGCCCAGGTTACGGGCAATACTATAACCCTTCTTCACATTGTAAAAGAAGAATCCGAAATTCAGGATGCTTCTGTAAGGCTGCATTTATCAGCCGGTGAACTGGAACAGAAATATCATGTCAAGCCCGAATTTAAAGTGCTGAAAGGGAACATTTTCAAAACAATCGGAGAAGCAGCAACCGATCTGAATGCTGAAATCATCATCATGGGAACCCATGGCATTAAAGGAATGCAAAAATTTCTCGGGAGTTGGGCACTCAAAGTTATTGTAAAAGCAAAAGTCCCCTTTATTGTTGTGCAGGCCCCACCCTCAAGCGATGCCTATAAAAATGTTGTTTTCCCTATCAATTACCGGAAAGAAAGCAAGGAAAAAATCCGCTGGTCCAGTTTTCTTTCCTATTATTATCACTGCAAGTTTCATCTTTTCCTTCAGCATGTTTCCGACAGAGGCCTGAAAACAATGCTGCACAACAATGTTACCTTTACCCGGAAATACCTTGACAACAACAACATCGAATATGAGGTTGCGGAAGCTCCCGGAAAAGATGATTTTGCCACGGAAACCATTGAATATGCCCGGCAGGTAAATGCCGACATGATCCTGATCATTACTTCCCGCAGTATCATCTTTACAGGCTTTGTCCTGGGCGCCGACGAACAAAAAATTCTCGCAAATTCCGCCAGAATTCCCGTTATGTGCGTCAACCCGCGACCGGGTAAACTCGCCGGCGGGTTCAGTGCTACCGGATGCTGATTCACGGAAAGTCCCGGCCCTTCATTATTGAACTTACCAGGAAGAAAATTCATCCTTCATCTGACGGGCATCCTATTCCGGTTGGCTGTTCATAGGCAATATTCCTGCACCGGTCAGGTCCTGAAATATTTTCTATTTTAGCACCCGTAATTTACCTGTATGGAAATTATTTTTGCCACCAACAATCCTCATAAAGTCAAAGAGATCAGGAATCTTCTGAGGAAAGATATCACCATAACCAGCCTTGCTGACCTCGGTTTTCAGGAAGAAATACCCGAACCTTTCCATACCCTCGAAGAAAACGCCGCAGCCAAGGCATCATTTGTTTACCGGAAATTTCACCGGAATTGTTTTGCCGACGACACTGCACTGGAAGTTGATGCCCTGCAAGGTGAACCGGGAGTCTTTTCGGCAAGGTATGCCGGCGAGAATAAGGATGCAAAAGCCAATATGCTGAAGCTTCTCGAGCGCATGAAGAATATAAACAACAGAAGAGCCAGATTCCGTACCGTGATTGCCTATATGGAAAACGGTGAAGTGCGCTTTTTTGAAGGAACCGTATACGGCACCATCATCAGGGAACCCAGAGGTGAGGAAGGATTTGGGTACGACCCTGTTTTTCAGCCTGATGGCTATTCCCAGACCTTTGCAGAAATGCCGCTGGATGAGAAAAATAAAATCAGCCACCGGGCCATCGCCATGAAAGCCCTGGCCGCCTACCTGAATACAAAACTGTAGTTTGTTCTTTTCGTCCGGTTACAATACAATAAAGAGCCAATTTGAACGTACTCTATAGAAACCTTTAATGAAACGGTCAGGACTTCTTTCGGTCGTTGTTTTCATTGCTCTCACTTCCCATGGGCAAATACCTGTCGGAGCCTGGCGTGACCACCTTTCCTACCGCCAGGCATTCCGTCTGGCTGATGCAGGCAACAGGGTTTTTTGTGCTACCTCCGGAAGCCTCTTCTGCTACCACCGCAACGACCACTCTGTGAGCAAAATCTCAACTGTTGACGGATTGCACGATATCGAACTGAGCACCATTGCCTTTGACAGTGCCAATAACCGGCTGGTTGCCGGATATAAAAACGGAAACATTGACATTATTACCTCAGAAAGTATCATTAATGTACCCGATATTTTTCTCAAATCAGGCCTGACCAACAAAACCATTAACCATATTCATATCAGGGGAAATCTCGCCTACCTCTCATGTGGGTTTGGCATTGCCTTGCTGAATCCCGATAAACGCGAAATAAAAGACACATATTACCTTGGCCCAGGAGGAAGTCCGGCCGAAGTATTTGCCGTCGCAACCAGTGAAGATCATATCTTTGCCGCTACCGGCTCAGGAATCTATAAAGCTTCATTGAATAACCCCAATCTGGTTGATTTTTCTGCATGGAGCCAGATCTCTGACATACCAAATTTTTCGGAGAGTTTTACTTCACTTGCCTGGTTTGAGGGGAAATTGTTTGCTGTCCATCATGGTTCCGGTACCCGGAACGATCACGTCTATTATTCTGACAATGGCCAGTGGAAAGAACTGGGCACCTTGCTGTATCCCGATGGAACCTATTATTACTCCCTGGAAGTATGCTCCGGGAAACTGGTTGTCGCAAGCCAGAATTATGCGGATGTTTACGATTCCAACCTTCGCCTTCTCCGTCACTCCTGGACCGGCGATCCCCGCCATGCCCTGATTGATAAGGAAGATGTCATCTGGACCGCCGATCATTACCACGGAATTATAAGGGAAAATCCGCAAACAGGCCGGGATACAATTCTGCCTGACGGACCCTCAAACAACGACGCATTCCTGGCGTATAGTGCATCGGGAAAAATTTTTGTAACTGCCGGAGGTTTGTCTTCTGCCTGGGGAAATCTCTATAACCTTCCCTGCGTCCATATCTTTGACGGCCAAAAATGGCAATCGTGGACTGATTACGACGCCCGCGATGCTATAAATGTTATTGCCAGACCAAACGAACCCGACAACCTTTATGTGGCAACCTGGGGATATGGAATCATTTATCTGGAGAAAATGCAAAAGAAAGCCGTGTACAATCCTTCCAACAGTTCCCTGCAAACCATCATTCCGGGCGATTTTTGCCGGGTGTACGGCATGGCCTTTGACAAGAATATGAACCTCTGGGTTACCAATTCCGGTGTATCAAATCCCATTTCGGTACTCTCGGCTGATGGGAAATGGACCAGCCTTAATTACGGCCCTGCCATCAATGCTCCCAACGTCAGTAAACTGCTCATTGATTCCGGCAACAGAAAATGGGTCATACTTCCCCGTGGAAACGGACTGTTTGTATTCGATGATAATGGCACCCCCGGCGATATCAGGGATGATACCTACACCCGTGTTTCCATTGCCGATAATGCCGGAAATGAAATCAGCAACTTTGTTTATGATATCGCGGAAGACCTGGAAGGGAACATCTGGGTAGGTACAGCTTCAGGTCCTGTGGTGTATTATCATCCTGCCGCTGTTTTTGAAGGGCCCCAGGCGGGAGGATATGCCCAGCAAATCCTCGTACCCCGGAATGACGGTTCCGGCCTTGGTGATTACCTGCTTTCAACAGAAACCATTACCAGCATTGCCGTTGATGGAGCAAACCGCAAATGGTTTGGAACCCGAAATTCAGGTGTTTATCTGATTTCTGCCGACGGACTGAAGCAGATTCATCATTTTACAAGAGAAAACAGTCCCCTCCTTTCCAACACCATCAACTCCATTACGATTGACGGACAAACCGGTGAAGTATTTTTCGCAACCGACAAAGGCATTGTTTCCTACCGCGGAACAGCCACCAGCGGAGGCGATTCTTTCGGCAAGGTCTACGTCTTCCCCAATCCGGTCAGGGAAACCTACCATGGCGATATTACCATCACCGGACTGGCACGAAATGTCAATGTCAAAATCACCGACATTTCAGGAAACCTTGTTTTTGAAACAAAAGCACTTGGTGGACAGGCTGTATGGAATGGTAAAAACTTCGACGGTCGCAGGGTTGCTACCGGTGTGTATCTGGTCTTTTGCACCAACGAAGACGGCTCTAAAACCTATGTTACCAAACTTCTGTTTATCCACTAAAAAGCCCGGAACGCAAAACCCGAAACACGATACAAAACCGGATTCCGGTTCTTGAATTCTGCTGCCTGGTCTATGATAGCAAAAACTACCGGTATTGTTTTGCATACCTTACGCTATGGGGAGTCAAGCCTGATAGTGCATGCCTACACCGAGCACTTCGGAAGGATTTCCCTTATGGCAAAAGGAGTAAGAAATGAAAAAAAACCGGGACGTGCTGCGCTTCTTCAGCCCCTGAGGATCATTTCGATGGAAATTTACTACAAACCTTCACGCGAAATCCAGATACTGAAAGAATTTGCTTCTGCCCTTCCTGAACAGTTCCAGCTCCCTGACCCTGTAAAAGGGGCTGTTTCCCTTTTCATGGCAGAGCTTCTGTATAAAGTTTTGCGGGAAGAAGAACCAAATGAACCTATGTTCCGGTTTCTTTACCAGTCTGTTCTTCAACTGAACCGGTTGCAGAAAGGAACAGCAAATTACCATCTCTTTTTTGCCGTCCATCTTACAAAATACCTTGGATTCTTTCCTTCAGGGAATTTTGATGAATATCATTGTTTTTTTGACGGAACTTCGGGGAAGTTTGTCGAACAACTGAAAGCATCCGTTAATGCCATGCCACAGGAAGAATCAGCCTTGCTGGCAACATTGATGAACCTTTCACCCCAGAATCTTGAAAATGTTTACCTTAACGGCATTCAACGTTCCCGCTTTCTCGACGAAATCATAAAATTCTACCAGATACACCTCGAGGGTATGGGAAAAATCCGGTCAATAGACGTTCTGAGAGAGGTATTCTCCGCTAACAGGGAATCGTAAACGATAGGAAAAGGTGCGGCAAAAGTTAGATATCTTTAGCTATCTAACAAACTCATTTGTAAGCATATGCTGTAACTTTTCTCTCCGTCCAGTCGTAAAAATAAACAAGGAAATACAGGGACTGAACTAATTTTCCTGATAGGTTTTGTTGCGCTTTTGTCAGGAAAAGGGGTTATTATACCGGCTTTTTATGGGTTGCAATTAACTGTGAAGCATACTATATTTGATGTTTGCCTTTTAATTAATATGACAGGTCATTTCATGAACCGGCCAACCATCTGTTTCAGGCACCATGTGAGAATTGTCGCTTACTTCCTGTGCCCGGAATTATGTGTGATGCTCTTCCGTTATCTCCAGAACCTTTTTTTCACAGCCAACTGGCCGCAAAAACAACACCTGAAGGGTTCCGTAAGATTTTTGAAATACCTGCCTGATAACAAGATGCCCATTCCCGACCTCTTATCGTTTTATCCTCCGT